>Ga0302271_10001459_pt1 | contig 22646 bp, 8 predicted proteins | sample III_Bog_N1_1_FD_198767 | JGI IMG/M metagenome (GOLD analysis project Ga0302271, IMG submission 198767) | Peat permafrost microbial communities from Stordalen Mire near Abisko, Sweden - III_Bog_N1_1 | ecosystem: Environmental > Terrestrial > Soil > Wetlands > Peat | place: Sweden: Abisko... | reverse complement strand
ACCCCAACCCCTCCCCCAACCCCAACCCCAACCCCAACCCCAACCCCAACCCCAACCCCAACCCCAACCCCAACCCCAACCCCAACCCCAACCCCAACCCCAACCCCAAATTTCAAAATTAAATAAAAATGATTTTGCCTTTTTTTATAATAAATTGAGACCAAGAGATATTATATGAGACATCTACTAATATGAGGTGATAATGGAGTTTGGAAGAAAATAGCATCATCTTTTTTCAACTTTCTAAGGGGGGTAAGGAGGGAGGTGTGCTGTCCTACTCATTTAAAGAGCTTGAATACATTTATTGAGATAATTTAAGAAATACTATTAGTTTTTCTCTAATCCTAAACTTGAAGTTTAAAGTTGTCTTTACCTAGTTGTCTATTCTTTTTGTAGGAACAGTTTTTGGAATTGGTTGTTAAAGATTATCAGAACTAAGAAATTGATGAAAAGATGCTTGCAGGATTAACATTTTCAATGTTCTCAAATATTTCAGAGACAGCAAAAATATTTTCCATACTTTTAAGATTGATTCTTATGAGGCTACTAATGTAAAAATATACTTTTGCTGGTAATATTATTTTGAAAACAATTTGTTTCTCTTGTAGATCACTCTTGATAAAACTTCGATAAAAACTGACTTAAATTACCATATGTTAACTAAATAGTGAGAAATAATATGACCACGAAGGCTACAGTATTTTCAACTAAAAGAAAAACATATTGGCTTCAAAGGTCTTTTTAGTATTAGTCTATTTTCAAAATCTTGATTCATGTTTGTAAAATTTATTCTCAGTGAAACAAATCCATAAATATTTACTAAAAATAATTTAGTTGTTTTACTAAAACAGTCTCAAATTCATCTTTTATGATAAGCTATTTTGAACAGCCCATTAATGAGAGAGTATTAAGTTTTTCCAAATGAAATCCAATTACATTCACTCTTACTCACCATTTTTCATCTTAAACTATGTGTTAAAAATAGTATTGTCTCCATTATCTATTAAGAATCTAGCATTAATTAAATATTAAGATATTTACCTAATTAAAATATTTAACTCCAAATGAGCACCTTGCTCATTTCATAAGGGAATATATTAAGAAAAAAATGATATTTTTTGCTTGCTTTTCTCTTTCAGATTTACTCAACACCTTTAATGATTTTTATTCATTTTCAACTAAAATCCAATTTAGCCTATTTTTCCTTCTCCATTAAAAAAGTCATTTCTGTCTTTTAATTTTAATAATTGATTCAATAACCTTCTTTTGTTTTACTTATTTAATTAATCATGAGATTTTTGTTAGGAAATGAGAGAAACATAGCAATTGCAATAATTGCTTTTAGAGACAATCCAAGAACTGTTAAGTTCTCCCTCCATTCCTATCCAATAATTCCAATATTGATATGGGAATATAAGTCAATCCATCAATTATTAAGCTTATTAAGAATATTAATTTCACATAGTAATCCCTCCTAACTATTCCTTGCCTGCAGTGCGATTAATAACAAAATCTCCCACGCTGAGATCTGCAGGATCAAATAAAATTTTAAAATAAATTATTTTTAAACCCATTTTGATTTGATTTTTCGTATTTTTTTATTTTCTTTTTGATTTAATTTGAATTTTTGGGTGACAAATGGAATGGGAAGAAACGCATGAATAAAGAAAAGAAAGAAGAACAGAGCAGAACAGGACAATATTGTTGATTCGAGTATTTCTCACTTTAGTATGTGTGTGTGTGTGAGATTTTTCATTATTTTCCTCTGGGGGATAGCTGCAACACTTGGGAAACATCTGCATATATAATTTCTCCTCTTGAACGGAAAGAGATAAATATCTCTTTTCTCTCTCTCTCTCTCTTCTCTAAGGCAGAATAATTGATGAGACGATCTGGGAGGGTGGGGTCAGAGAAAGCGAACAGTTTGTGGTTGCGGTCTGGATGGATATAAGTAGAATGATAATTTGAATCGACGCCTGTGCATTTTTAAAAACTGTTGGCGCCGAAAAATAGAGCCTAATTGGGGGAGCGACATTCCATAAAAACTAGTTCTCGGTATGGAAATCTCAAAAGGCCAGATACAATAAACTACACTTCTCCGCTTTCTCTCTTGGCTTTGAGCGGAAAATATCTTACCCAAGGACACATATGAAAATGTGTTTCTTCTTGGTTTATTTTCCTTCTTTTATCTTAATCATTTCGTTAAGATTTGTTTATGTGCTTGAAAGCATGAGTAGTAATTACCTTTCTTCTTTTTTTGCTTCCTCAAAATTATCTTTCCCCACAACTGCCAAGCAGCGACCTTCGTTTCCTCCTCAAGTGTCCCCAAAAGGCAAAATCAAAAATTTATGAAGGTGGTGTTTGTTTGAAATCAAAGATTTTAATTGATTTTTATCAATAAATTGATAGGTGATTAAATTTCTTATTTAGATTGTCCATAAGAAGAAGAAGATATTGTGATAGCTATTTTCACATGGATATTCTTATTAATCATTGGAATTCGTATCTGCTTGTTAGAATACTAATAGTAAAAATAAATAGAATTTAATATTATTTTAAAAAGACAGTTTCTGAAAAGATTGATAACAATTTTGGAAAAATCAAAGAGAAACAAGCAACTTTTAAAACTACGACTGATTTATTTTATTTTTATTTATCAAATTTGAGGTATTACTGTTCAGAAAGATTGTAGGTCTTTTCTAAGAAGAGATAATTAAACTCCAAATCAAAAAAAGTCAAATCAATATTAATACGATTTTAAATTTATTGATTAAGTTTAAAATTTATCTTATTTTACATGAGAATTATCAACTCTCCAATTCAACAAGAATAGGTTTATTGATTTTAATAGTAATAAACCCTACACAATAATTCATAAAGAATTAAGTGCATTCCTCAATAAAAAACTTTAAGAAACTATGAGACACTAGTATTGAATGAATAATCAATTAAATTCACTTATTTAAAAAATAAATATTTTAATTACATTTATTTTATGAAATTCTTCTCTCTTCATTGAAAAGTCTAACTGATGGATCTTTTCTTGAAAGTTAAAATAATTAGATGACATTTTGGTTTTTTAACTTATTAAAAGAATTCTAATCAACGAATGTTCATTTTAGAAGAAAAATAACTAGATTATTAGAATAAAATGATCAGATTCAAGCAGTTAGAAATATCTTATTTTATCTCATTCATTAGATTATTTTGTAAAGAAAGATTTAAAATGTTTATTCAAAACATTTTGATAAAGTTTATCAGCTGCTAGAATATCCTACAGTTGAGGCTATTAGTCACTAATATTTTTTTTTAGTGGGCTGAATCAAACTCAAAGTAAAATTTCACTTTAAATGTTTATGTTCTTATTGTAAAGTTGATTCCCAACCTTGTTATGATAATCCTATTATTAGTCGCGAATTTAGTACTGAAGAAGATTAGTATTTTTCATAAATTCTTTGTGTTTTTAATATTATTTTATAAAATTTCTTGGGGGAGGGGAGGAGGGGGAGAGGTGATAAATTAGTTGATCACAGTCTTCTCCATACGAATTTGTAATTTTGGATAATATAACTGTAGTCCTTTTTAGTTTGAATAACTTTTTTGTATTTTTTTTAGGGAAAATTAAATTACACTAAATTGGTTTTAAGTTGTAAACTAAATATATAAATTCTGTGAATTATGTTTGCATGATCAAATGGCCTCAAATTGTCTAAAAAATTTTGTTTAATGGTCTGTAATAATGATCCTCTTCTATTTATGAGAGTAATTAATTGTATTTTTACAATTTTATATGAAAAAAACACTTTGTTTGTATTTACAGTCAAGAATAGAGAAAGAAAAAAGATGATTAGAGAGGGGCAATAATATCACAAATAAGAAGTTGATAACACTTACATGTTGACTATTCAGCACTGCGTAAATGGCTCTTAATTAACAGGCCTAAACCCGCATGTTTTTGCTTAATTTTAGATATTAAAATATTATACTTTTTTCTATTAAAAATTACTATTATTATTAACAGTTTATGACTATTTTTACCCATAAAACTTCTCTAAAAATATCGAAGCTTCTAGCTCATAATACAGAGACTTCTTCCTCACATCTTCTTTGAGCTAAAGTGGCTACGTAGATCGTTACATTTACAAATTCTGCAATGTCGAATCAGCTATTTTAACTTTAAAAATATGTACCATATCTCTGAATTTCAGAATATCCCTAGCAATATCTGCATCTTCGTCACTGCAATCAACATACGTCTCCACTGAATTCACCGATTCAATCACATAATCATCTAGAGTTAAAATTGTCCCATCATACTGCGTACTTGCAACTTTTTCAATACCATTCGCATTAATTATTTAGTTCTTTGCGCCTGCGAAACTGTCAAGTATGCGTCTCTTCATTTGTTCGATGTACTTACTCAGAATATAATTGTAATTCGATTTATTTTAGAAGCAATACATGCCAACGCGTCTGACTAATTCCTCGTAATCATGCACATTCGATCCCAGCAATGAAATCATTTTCTCATTCACACCGATCGATTGCATTTCCTACCCACCTGTATCGTAGTTTCGCTGGAAAAATAAATAGCAAATGTATTCGTCTTGGTATTAATCGATGATTTCTTGCGACAACTCCCGGAATCTTTGGAATTTCACTGCTTTCAAGCGAACATACTCATCGAATCCTGCTTGCTTCTAACATAGTTTCGTTAGTTTCTACTGCTGGAGAGAATACGCCTTGTAGATCAAGAGATTTTCACCTAATTCATGGACTTATTAGTCAGGGTAGTTCTCAAAAATATTGATTAACCCATCGATATCCACGAATTAGTTGTTAGTTTTGTTAAATCGTAGTTCTAATGTTCTAGCTGATTTATTGAATGTAATCGCTTCGATTTTCTTGATTTGATTGAAAGGAGAATTCAGCCCGATGAAGTCAGACAGATTGTTTAGATCCGTGTGGATGATTAAATCGCCGAATATATGCGTTGCAGTGTTTGGTAGAAGGTATCTGTACATAGGGATAAGCTAAAAGTCCACACGTTTTACGAGGGAATCAATTTCGTTTTATGATGAATCGTGTTCTTCTTTTTTCTCGAGGATAATTGATGCAGGGAGTTTCTAAGTTTACGCGAGTTTCATTGCATTATTTCTCATGATTAACGAAATCAGTAGTTTCTAACCATTAGCTTATGCTTTCTATTCCAGTAATTGTTGTTGCTACAATGTTTTAGATTAGCTGGGGTCAATTTGCATAGGAGATTCTTTCACTAAAGTGGATGCATTACTAAGTAACTCCCCTTATTCTTCGATTTCCATTTGTAGATAATTCTTTCTCCTCTCTTACGAAGATTATCCACAGAAGAATTCTTTAGTAATCTAGATTCAGTGGAATATCAGTCTAAAAGAAAAACTGAAACTAGAACGATTTTTTTGGTACTTTAGCTATGTTTGAAATGAATAATGATAAACTGCTTCTGTTGCTGCAATGTTCAGCTAATTCCTCCTAGATCTATTGTTTTTTTAATCTTTAATTCAAGCTGCAAAAATTTACTAATCTTTTATTAAAATTGTTAAAAATAATTATACATGTAGATTATCCTCCCCCAAGGAAGTCAATCGTCTATGCAAACTACCCAGAATCCGTATTATGCTATTGATGAGGTATCGAAAATAAGATGCACTATCAAAATATGTTTTCTTGTTTAGGAAATATATTGTATTTCCCCAATATGGATTTTTTCCATACCAAACTCAATTAATATTCTTCTAGAAGCTCTCTAGACCCCTTCATCCCCCATCTTTAATCTCCTTTCATAATAGTAAAGTTACCTCTCTCTCTCCTCCCCCCCCAAAACCTCTTTATTATTTTGTTTTCTTTTATGCAATTTATCCAAAAAAATCCCATGGTTTTTTCAATTTTAACGGGAGGGAGGGGGAATTAAGAGACGGATAATAATGATCCAAAATCAATAGAAATTATCACACTTATTCAAAATCCCTTTATTAATACAATAAAAGATCCCAATAATCTAAGACAAGTGCCTTATCATAAATGAATTAATTCCCCATAATCACTGTTTTTCATTCAGAAATAAAAAAAAACTATTTTCATTAAAAGCTAACAAGGAAAATAAAAAGTAAATCTGAAGCATAGGAATGACATTGGAAGATAGTTTTTCGGTTGCTTTCATGCAAGTCAAAAGAGCGAGAGGAGTGCAGGATTCCTCCATCCCTCCTAAGGAAACTGCACTATTATACTTCTTATCATTCATCAATCCAATAATGAAGTCTCTCCTCAACTTGACTATAAACCCCGTATAATCTCCTTGGCATATCCGTTTCGATTCATAAAAAGAGAGTATGAATATCAGATTTTTACTCCAAAAGTGGAATAATAATCTCCAATAGATATTCGAAACACAGATACTCTTGAAAATGTGCCCCATGAAATGACTGGATAAGTGCCCCGAAATGTTTTCAAAATTATTTGTGTTGAGCCCCTTCAAATTTGAGAAAAATACCAGAGAGAGAGCGTTGTTGTTGTTGTTGGAAATTAGAAGAAGATGATAAAAAGATAAGTATATGATAGAGAGATATTAAGAGAGAGAGAGAGAAAAAAAAAAGAAATAAAATTTAAAATTAAATCCCCCCCATTCTTCAAATCGCCTAATTTAAAGGCTGAAATAATTTATTTCAGAGAGATTGAAGAATACAAAATTAAAAAAAATAACAGAATAGATTGTGAGTGGGAAGGTATGCCACTTTTTTTTTAATTTTTGTCAGTTGGACAAAAAAAGAACTCAATCAAAAAAACCTAAAAACAGGAATCACAAATCTTGTTTTTTCTTTTGTTTGTTGTTGTAACAGTCTTGATAAACTGAGCCATCTTAAAGTCAGATAGCATAAACAAAGGAGTAGACTCTAGAATTTTACAGTATATGAATGTTTTCAGTAATGCATTTCAGTAGATTTTTGCTTCTAAACATATAATCCCAAAATTGAATATGACATTAGGATAAGAGTAATAAGTTACAATCTGTATTTGAAAGACACAAAAATCTTCAGAAAATCAAAGAATACATGCTCTTGTTTAGTGTGGCAGTTGAAATAAGATCAAATAGAAGATAATTTCTTTGTTAGATAAGCATTCCATTGAGAAAGATTTTAAGAAACCACTTATTTGCAATTGTCCAGTGAGTTTTGTTTAATCAATTTGATTTGAGTGCGCCAAAAAAAATTAATTATTATTAATAATTTTTGAAAATCTATCAGATGAAATTAAGAAAATTACACATTTTTCTGGGGGGTTAATTTTTGATGAATTTTTGAAAAAGTTTAATTGTCTTATGGGGTCACAGAAAGAATTCAAAATTTAAAAATAAAAATAGGAAGTTAATTATTAACCCTATTCATAAAAGAACTTGAAAAATTATTAAAAAAAACAAGAAGAGAAGCTTCTTCAAATACTCTAATGATTTTTCTAGTCTTTGATAAGTTCCATTCTGAACAAAAAAGGATATCTCTCTTATCATTAATGAAAATTTATTTTAATTTTTAAAAAATTTATTTTTAATTAACTTTTTAAGACCAACTCCATTAAGAATATCATAATTTATATTTTTCATAGTAAAAACATTGCAAAATGATACGTAGTGCTTCTATAATGCTCCTTTGCATTTTTAGATTATTTACATTTAAAAGTGTTTTTTTTATTGAACATCCCTCCTTTAGAAAATCATAGATAAACCATTTATTTTAACTATGAAACAAATATATTTCCAAGCATATTTTTAGTAAAGATACTTTTATTTCTCATCATGTATTAAGCACTATCTAACAACTCTTCTAAGATCCTGAAAATTCATGGATTCAGCTTATTTCATTTTTATTTCACTAATAAAATACTGAATTAGCTTAGAATAAACCTAATAATTAGCTAACATTTAGTACAATCATCTTTTAAATTGTTTGAACACTATTATCTGTGGAACTGCACTTAGAATTTTCGAATTCTTCCTTGTGTATATTTCATATTTTTAATAGCTCCATTTTTTTAACTTGAATCTTTTATCATAACTAAAACGAAAACTCCTTCAAAAGTCAACGAATCAACAAATTTTGTCAATCTTAATGTAATAATGAGACTTTAATACTTCAAAGCGAAGAATAATTTAAATTTTAGAATATGGGGATGCTAAATCACAAGGGAAATATATCAATCTTTTGAGGAACAGATATTAAGAAAAGACGAAAAAAAATAATATCACCCAGGATAAAAAGAAAACAACACGCACACCCCAATTACCTTCTTCTATTTAATAGAGCAATGAACTTAGGCTTGAGTGATGGTACTCATTTATGGAAGAATAACTCACTTTTTACTTGTTATTCCCTCACATTTTCTTTTTTTATTCTTTTTTCTACATGAAAATAAACCATTTTTGGTATTTTTTTGAAACAAACTTAGACTCCGATCAAGAATCGAAGATCATTATGGATGATGAGAAAATGAAGAAACTGAGTTTGAAACGCGATAAGCTTAGTAAAGAAGTAGAGGATCTGTCTTAGAAGCTAATTGAAAAGCAAATTAGAGAAAAAGAGTTGGAAGTAGAGATATTAAAGAAAGCTAATGAATTCGAAGTAGCTTTGACTTAAAAAGATGAATAAATCAATTAGATAAAAACCGAAATTACAAATGAGAAAGAGTAACTGGAATCTAAGATCACTGAGTAGAATAACAAGATAAAGGCACTTCTTAATGAAAAAGAGCAGGATATCTCCAAAAATGATATTGAATGTGAGCGTCTCCGCTAAGAGAATAAAGCTTTAAAAAATCAACAAGAAAGCTCCGAACACAATCACAATAATTAGACTACTTAAATCACAGAATTAACTCTCAAAATAAAGGAATTGCAAGATAAACTTTTTCAAACGGAGTAATTGTTATCTGGATAAAAAGCGGCAGCTGAAGAAATCGCTCATTAGTAGTAAAAATCTATCGAATAAATGACTGAAAAAGTAAAAGAAGATGAAAAAACAATTCAAGAATAAAAAGAGGCTTTGATGGAAAGTACAAAGCAAATCTAAAAGCTTGAAGAGGAGAAAGGATTATTGCAGAAAAGTTTAGATGAGATTCATCAGAGAATTAAGCTTGAAGAGGATCAGAAGATTGAAAAAGAAGGTATTGCTGATTTTTTTGAATTTTTTTTGAATTTGAGCTAATTAAATATGATCGAAATCAAATTTTTATTTTTGACTGTTTTTCTCTCTCAGCAAAATGGGCTGAACTGAAGAAAGAGATCTACAATAAGATCTAACAAAATTAAGCACTCTCCAATGCTTATGCGAGCTAGATGAGTAATGGAAAGATTCAGAATGTGCAGAATAGCATCTAAAAACAAATGAACAGCTAGATGTATGGTGCTTCGCATTGCAGTCTGATAACCTTGTCAGACATTATGAACATCACACAATAATTGCCAGTTTAGCGATCTGTAGTGGATTCATTAATAGAATAGATTATTTAACCAGTTCAGAGCAGTTCAGGGGATTCATAATATGACCCAAATATATTTTCTCCTTAGGACTATCAGTAGTAGCTACAATAATAATATCAACAGATGCTTCTGCAACAACAGTAGCATGAGCAGCAGCAACTGATACAGATGTAGCTATAAAAACAGTATCAAGAGCAGCAACTGCTTCAGCTGCAAAAACAATAGCAAGAGCAGCTGCAAAAACAGTAGCAAGAGCAGCTGCAAAAACAGTAGCAAGAACTGCAACAGCAACAAGAACTGCAACAGCAACAGCAATTGCAGGGACAACTAATTTAATAACAAAAACTTCAACAACAACAACAGCAACTATTTCAACTTCAACAATAACAATAACAACAATCTTTACAGCAAAATATTAGATTTCCTTCCACTGTCGAACCGAAATAACCACAGCAATAGCTATTAGAAAGCAAACGATTTGCATCCGATCAAAAATAACAAGTTTACAACCAAAACAATATTCAACCCAAATCTGAATCCATTCCTGTTTCCAACAATACGCCTATTAATAGAACTGTAGAATAGATTTTCCAAGAGTGCTCTTAGTTTATCAGCGCAAGCAATCCGAATAGTGCGGATCTTTATTTCGATGATCCTAAGTCAATCGAAGAGATTCTATTAGAGCAGCACTACGCGCTAAACCCTCAACGAAATAGAGAACTCCAAATGATAGTGAGCAGTTTTGAAATGAATTTCGCAAGCAAGGTCAAGCACGACAACAGTAGCTTCTTTCGAAGTTTCTTCACGACATACTTGCTCTCCAAAATGCTCGATTTCAACTCTATCTAAAATAATTTTCAGTAAAATCTCACTAACTTCATGGTCGCTCTATAAGCAATCCCAATCATTTCCCCCATACGATTAGATGCTTTGCAGGGAAGCAATCTTAAGCCCAATGAACTGATTTCCGTATGTCTTGGGTATTTCGGAAGTAAGATGAGTAATCTCACGCCAGAATCTGCTGTGCAGAGTCTAGCGGAGTATTTTAAAGATCCAATGTTTGATTTTGGAATGCAGATAGTCGCTAAGTCGATCTTTTCTCATGCAGCGAAGGAAATTACTTAAAACTAAATATAGCCACTTTGCTAGTAAATAAACCCAAGTGAGATTGAGCATGCTATTTTGGATTTTAATTCTGTGAAAGATCTTAAAATAATTGCAAATTGTCTTGCGACATATCTGAACGTGCATTTTGTTGTGCTGAGCAACTCCTAGAATACAGGAGGCAGATATTAATTTGAGGAGTTTCGCCCTGTCTCTGGGATTTCCGAGTCACCGTTGATGCTAAAGTAACAAAGTAGCAATAGTAACATACCATTTTAGCTTGCTTTGTGGGTAGAAGAAGGAGATCACTATAATATCCTGTACACAAAAGATCAAGCGTGGTATCTATTTGCTCAAGAATCATCAGTTATTGATTCAGCTCTAGCCAACCATTAATATTAAGCGAATAGAAAATGAAAATACGAAGAAAAAATATGAGCAATTCAAGAAAAAAATTGATTTTTTTATTAATTTTGTGTTAGTAGAAAATCTCAAAAAAAGAATGGATTTTTTTCAAAAAAAGGCTTGAAATTTTAAATAAAACGGTTGAATAGAAGACATCAAAGGAATGATAAAAAATATGGCAAAGTTCCTTTATTTTTTTTTTTGATTTTTGCTATCATTGATTGCAATTTTGATCTTTGTGAGTTTCAAAAAAAGATAAACAAAATTGAGTTGATTTAACCATAACAGCTTAGATTGATAAATGATTGAGAAATAAGAGGGGAGGAAGAATAATACTAATAATTCTTAAATTCTTTATTATTTATTAAGGGAAAAATATTTATTATTATCGAACTGTGAAGATACTAAAAAAATGAATACTGAATTGGCTTAACCTGGAAATTATGAATTCTCAGCAGCTCCTTAGGCTCTCGGAGCAAAGGGGAAATACAGAGAACCTAGTGAATCAGGGTAAATATAATATAAAATTCTAGTAATCGTTGATATGGTTATGATTAAATATTTTTGAAAATTTTTACAATATTTAGTGGTGCATTTGATGGTGATAGACCAAATAGAAGCTAGGTATTTCGTTAGAATCTTATAATTACCTTGGAGTTATTGCTTAAGTTCCTAGCATTATTTTGAACTTTTTGTCTGTTGGGTTAAATGTTATTTTAGAATGGGAACTCAAGGGAACCAAACTAATCTAGAGGAGAAGGCTAATAATTCATCGAAAGTGACGAAGGATTCCAATAAAGTGGTGGATACTCTAATTTCTATGAGCCACTCGATGATGAAGGAGAAAATGAAAATGAAATCTAGCCTGACTTCTATGTGGATAGACCAGTAAATAATTTGTTAATAGGATTCTTTTAAGATCTTTTTTGCATTTTACTTATCAAAAAGAGTGATTTTTGAAAATATGTTTTTTTGTATGGCAAAAAAAAAAGAAAACTCCTGAGTTTAAACCAAAGGAAAAGGGTGTAGATGTAGAGACTTAGATCATCGATACGGAGCTGTTTGATTTTTAACTAGAGGTAGTTTAGAAAATTGAAAAAATGAAATGACAAAGAAGATTATTATTTTATGATGAATAATATTGAATTTAATTGAAAATGGAAAGGTAGAGCCAATATTGTAAGTTCTAGTGGGAAAGACGGTTGATCAAGCAAGAATGGAACTCATTGAAGAGTCTGAGAAGGAAGAATTCAAAAAACATAAAGTAAATAGTTTTAAGGATGGAATGGGTTACTTTTAAAAGTGTAGAAAAGGTGTTTGAAAAAGAGGAATTGTATTGATATTTAGTGTGTTTATTTTTGGATTTTTATGTGATACTCTAGGCGCAATATGAGATCAAAAGGAACGCTGAACTTATGGTGACTCAGAGAATGGAAGCTGCATATCTGCGTCGTGAAGAAGAGAAGGTTTCTGAATTTGAAACTTTGAATTTAGGCATTAAATGTCAATTTCTTTGTTGTATTCTTTCCTCTTTAGGCACGACGAGAAAAGCAACATGTGATTAATCAAGAACAACAAAAATTCGCTCACAAGAAGTTACTTAGCAGGTAGCTTGTCAAGAGAGCACTCAGTGATCTCAAACGGACTTGTCTGACTGATTTAGAAAACGTTGGGTTTCTCAGAGATCAAATGATACTCAAGCTTCGAGCTAATTTCTTGCCATGGGTGTTCGAGTCATTGCTAGATTAGCAAACAACTGTGGAAGTGATTCAGAAATAACTTGAAGAATTTGCATAAGAAGTTCAAGGGGATGTTGCTAGGAGTCATTCAGAAAATATCGAAAAAGAGAAGAAACGCAGAGAGGAAATTCTTAATTAAAGAGAAATTCTCAGATTGGTAAGCAGATAATTCTTAAAATATTCCACTGTAAAACTTAATGATTTATCGTTTATTCTTGTTTAGAAAAAAGAAGAAAGCAAGAGAAAGAAAGCTGAATGGCAGAGAAAGATGCAGCTTAATCAAGACAGACAGAAAATTCTAGGTAGAAAGAAAAAAAGAAAAAATTTTCCTTGGCTGATTTGATATTTCTTTAAAAAATAGATCAAATCTACGATTAGATTATAATTAAAGCTGAAAAACACGAAAACCCTCGAGACTGTGATTTCACGGACATCAATTCAGATGGCAAAAAAACTTCAGTTAGTAATGAAATTTTGCTAAATAAACAGATGTTTGTTGGTTAAATATAGATTCGAATAAAAGAATTTGAAAAAATAACACATGTTTTTTGTTTGAAAATCTTTCGTAAAGCTCCAATCTTTGGTGGGCTTCTTGGATAAATCTGGATTGCTATTGATGCTGCTAACAGTTAGCTGGTTGAGAATCCATTGACCTAAGTGCAAGTAACAACTAAAAAATATGATAATTATTTAAGAAATTCATAAAAAATATCGTTTTCTTTTTCTTAATATTCAACAGATTGAAGCCATTGTGGAAGGAATTTTGAGGGATTTTAAATTCGGAATATCAATAAAGTTGAGTGAATCGTAAAGAGAATTTTACGAGAATCATGTGAGAACATTATCTGAAGTAATTGAGAATCAAGCAGAAGCTAGAGATGAATTTGTGAGAATCATGCTCGAAAATGAAAATCTTTTGTTTTCTGAGAATACCACTATAAACTTTCTAAGAAACATCTTGGAAGCAAAGGAAAATAGCTAAAATAGTATTGAGAAAGATGAACAAGGATAATAGCAGAGTGAAGGTTAAGAGGAAGGAGCAGCAGTAGTAGCAGTAGAAGGTGAAGTTATTGAAGAAAAGAAGCAACACCAACCGAAGATTGATATCCTCAAACTGATCCTTAGGATTCTCTTGAATCATCAGGCGAAACAAATCAAACCTGACCATGTCGATGAATCCAAACCGAAAGAAGATCAAGAAGAAAAAAATCTTAGCTCAAAGATTAGATTATTCTTTGAAGACACACATAACGAACTTCTGAATAAAATCAATGTGATTCTCCGTTTGCGCACTCCTTTCTTGACACAAGCTGAACTTGAGCGAAAAGCACAGTTAGCTGCAGAGAAACTCAACGAAACGAATAAATCAGCGAATTCTTAGAATAATTCAAATAACCCCTAGTCATAAAATAACTCGATTATCCAACAGTAATCATAAAATAACTCCATTACACAGCCCGAACATAACGAAGAGCAAGCACAACAAGAACAACAATAAGTAAAAGCTGAGGAACAACTGCCCATTCAAGAAGCTATCGAGCAGCCTGCTGAAGAAAAATGCAAATATGACGAATTTGTGAAAGTCTTCGATGGAGAAGCCTACACGAGGGAGCTTGCAGAATAACTAGCACGTTCTCAAAGTAAATTTATGATTTTTTAATTCCCTCGAACAATTTTATTAAATTTTTTTTGCAGGACATCAACTCAGCGAAGATTTTTCAGCTGGATTTGTCTTCAACATCCAAGATGATAGACACATACTTCTATTAGATGAGAGGATTCATTTCTACCTCCAAGCGGTTCTCTACCAGAAGATCCGTGAAGTTATTGGTGGAAAAGTTGATCCGATGAATCCAGGGGCTTTCCTTGAAGTATTCAATGATATCCAAGAAAATGTCCTAAGTAACTTCTTAGCTTCAATCTATGACGAAGAAAAAATCAAAAGCATTCCTATTTTCGATGCAGAATTTGGATTCAATGCAGGATAAGAATGAATAACTGGGTTTTTAGATGTTTTTTATGTGAGATATTTTTCAAATAATGTCAATCTTTGCACAGAAAAAAGTGAATAGAATATGTAGTTATTTTGATATATTTGATGAATAGATTAACATTCTTTAAAGGAAATCTGCATAAATGCTTGATGCATGATGCCATTGAAAGAGGAGAAACAGTTTTTTAAGAAAAATAAGGTGACTCTATCTCTGAATCTTGAGATACCAAAGATTCTAAGTAATTTCCATAATTTTGAGATAAAAAAACTCATTTTTTATCCTTTTGAAGGTCATTTTTCATTATTTCACACTAGCTCTGCCCATTCTCTTCGATGCTGTCAAAGCATGAAACCTTTTTCTTTAGTTTAAAATTATCATTACCAACACACGGTTTACAAGCAAATCTCAGAAATATCTGCATTCTCTTTCTTTGTTTTCTATTTACATGATCATTTATATTTTAGTGAGGTTCTTTATCATGTAGAATGGAGTGCATCCTTCTTCAGGGATGTTTTCATCACCACCATCTAATTCGAAGTCGTTCATATCACTGGTGCTCTGCTTATCGGTATCTAAATTGAATAAAAAAATAAATCAATTTTTAGCAAAGAATGCGATAATAAATAAATGTTTCCTTACGCATTTTAAAATTATTTATCTTGACGTTGTTCTGCTTGCTCGAAACAAACGTATTGTTAGAATTGACTTTAGTTGGATCAAATTCACTGGATTCTCCTTCATTCTATCTAAGTCCTTTGCTGACTTAGTTACTTAGATCATACACATTATCGATCAATTCATCTTAATATTCTGCTTCATTTTCTTCATCTTTTATCTCGTACTCCACAGGTTTTTTATATTCTTGCGTTGATTTTCTTGTGTTTTTTCGTTTGAAACCGAGAACATCTAGTGTATTGCTGTTGCCCATGGAATTATTGTAGTTGTAGTTATTCGGATTGTTGAGATTAACACTTGGGTTATTGATATTGATCACGATGGATGTGCCTGGATTGATTTCGTTCATTCCATCTTCTAAAACGACAACTCGCAGGGAATCTTCTTTTTTGAATTCCTTGGATTCCATCTCGAATTTCATTGCAGGTGCTGGATTCACTGATTTGAATTTCTCGAACATATTCCTCTTATCGTTCGCAGTTACTGGGTCTGGTTGTGGGAATCAAGGTTCAAAATGTTAGTCAACAAAACACCGCTAAGAATGAGTTTACTTGAAAATATTTTTTTTAAAAAAGTTTAAATTAGTTTTTTTACCATCTTTAATCCAGTCGTATTTGTCATCATATTGGAAGTTTTCTTTGAGAAACAATGTTCTGAAGAGTCTCTTAAGGTAATTGTAGTTTGGTTCATCGAAGAACCCCATGCTAAGGACATATGACATGTATTTTGTGAATTCCGCAGGGATATCTTTGCAGAGTTCGAGTAATGGTGTTCGTTGTTTGACAGTTGCAATGAGCTTCTAATGTTCTTGTTTGTTGGTGGAGTGAAGGTTCATCCAAGGTAAATGGCCCTTCAAGAAATAAATAAGAGTATAGCCTAAAGATTCTAAATCATCACGACGTGACTACTCCATTCCTATTTAAAAGAATTCGATTGAAGAAGTCATTTTTTTCAAAGAAAACAAAATGCATGTGAAACTAAGAATAACTCATAATTTTCTATTGCTTTTCTAGCTGATTTTGATCATGTTTTACCTTGATGTGACTAGATCGAAGTGTATCTAGTGGTTCCAACAAGCCCAATTTTATCAGAGAAATCAATATGCTACCCATTTTTCTTAAGGTATGATTTCGACAAACCAAAGTCAATTAGGTAGATTTAGTTCTTCTCCGCACCTCTTCCTATCATGAAGTTATCCGGTTTAATGTCTCTATGCACGTAGCCTTTCTAATGGAAGTACTAAAGTCTAGAAATAATTTAATCAGCAATCATCAGCACTGTCTTCAATGTAAATTTCTTCTTGCAGAGATTGAAAAGCTTTTCTAGAGACTTATCGAGTAGCGTCGTCACCATCGTGTTGACTTTCTCGCTTTTTATATAGTAATACATCCTCGTGAAGCCCTTTTCAGCTTTCAAATCAAATAGTATCTTAGCCTCCTTTGTCAGAGTATCTTTATTTTTCACTGTGTTATCTTCAATCTTCACAGCATAAAGATCATCCCCTTGAGAATTAATATGTTTATTATTAGGATCCTTATCTCTTCTCGCTTTGAACACATACCCAAACGATCCCTAGTCAAGTTTTTCTAAAATCAAATAGTGCCTGCACACAGTCTATCCAATCCATTACTTCCACTCATTCTCATCTTTCTTGCCGTGATTCTACATTCTCAAAAAAGTTAAAATTGATATTCTCCTGTGAAGAAGAGAAGGGGACGCTCTTTATTTCTCTCTCTCTCCCTTGAATTGAGAGAACTAAAATATTAATTTCGATTGCAGACTTAAGAATTTATAAAGTGATCAGTCTCCCCTCTAAAATAAGGTTATAGTAACAATAATCCCTATTAATCTTTTTTTTGTGTGTAGAAAATGTGCGTTCTCTTCCTCTTTGTTTTCTTCTAGACTGGGAGAGAACACTCTCAGCTGAAAAAGCCAAACTGATGTGTAGATTTTTGTTTCACATCGATTTTATTCGAAAATCATTTGTTTTTCTAGAAGTTTTATTATATCAATTATCTTCTCTTATTTTTCTCAAAACATCCAAACTGTCACTAAACCATTTCGATTTTCCTTAATCCTACAATTTGCACATCTAAACACACCAAATACCATTTATTTCTATGGTATTTTTACAGTAATTTCCTCTCAAAACTCAAAGAGTAACCAATTTAAAAGACTGATCAAACCCCAAAAACATCACACCCCAAAGAATTTTTTTTTCTTTAACCTTCTCTTATTTCAATGCCACAAAGTAGATTATCTTCACGCAATAACGAAAGAGTGAAGTACCCTCCCTCCCCCCCAAAAAACTCAATTAAATTAACAAAAATTAGTGATAAATTAATAGATTTAACTTTGAAAAAATAAGTGGGCTTTTTATTCTCAAAAAATTTATGAATCAAATAACTTTTCAGAAAACTAATTTTTTAAGCCTGTTTTTAATTTAATTCAATGTAAGGGGCAATCATACATCAATTAGAGTTCTATATTTTGATAAATTTATTGTTGTTTAATAAATCCATCATTTCTTGCATAATAAACACACAAAATAAAATTATTTTTTCATTTCCTGCAATATCATCATCACAGAATATGATCAATTTGCTGATTTCTACAAGTAATTTTAAAATATTTCAAATGCCTTTCATTTTGACTTGATCTCTGATAACTGTATAGTTTTGTTTGAATTTGTAGGATTTTGATTACCTGTTGATTTAGATGTTTTCGTTGCTTTTTGAGCATTTTTCTTAAGACAACCATAGCATGAAAGTGCTCTACTTTTGATATTTTGAAGCTAATCATTCAGCTAATTAGCAACATCATCTTGCTTTTCTTTAGTAGGACTGCTTTTTGTATTAACGATTCTGAATTTCTCATAAATTACACTTGTGAACAAGGATACAACTCCAAAGAATATGCCAATTATCATCACAAGAGAAAACAAATATGCAATTACTTTGCTTTGTTTCCACATTTTCTACTGAATATTGTAATCTCCAAAGAAATACAAGAATATTGTCTGATAGAGAGACATCCCGAATGTCGAAAACTCATAAATAAATCTACCATAGATTCTTTAGAATATCAAGGCAACAGAACAGACAGTGACGAAGGAGAGAATCAGTAGGACTACAAAGATACCTGTAGAATTCTGAAGCATTCTTTGGAATTGCAGGATAGCTTGATTTAATGGGATATTCAAGCATAATATGACTACTAAAGCAACGACAGAGATAGCTAGTAAATTATATCCAAGTTCTTGCTGTACACCATATCTGGTGAATGTGAAACAAAAAAAGGATGAGATTTTTAGAGAAAATAAGATTATTTTTAAAGTGAAGAAAAGTGTGATAAAAATGTACTTATGTAGATTAATGAAGTCAGGGTATTGTATGCTGATGATTTCCAACAGTGATTGTGATGGCAAATCATAGATGTACACATACGAGATAACGATGAGAATGACAATTACGATTTCGATGAGCGCTTAGAAGCTGATGAGATTCATGTAGATTTTGATTTTGCTCATTTGAAGTTTCTCAGATTTGTTGAGTTTGAAGATCTAAACCGTTCCATCGATATTCAAGGCCAGAGAAATCAACAATTAGATGGAGATTAAGACAATACAAGCAACACTGAGGGCATGCATGGAGCTGTCGTCGGTTGTGAACTGAGAAGAATATTTTAAGCTGAAGTATTTCACGTTCTGGTTCTCGATGTAAATACCAGAACTAGATTTCTCCGCTAGATAGTACGTTGACTGTGGGGGGAAAACAAAGATAAAAAGTTTTAAAAATGCTCAGTCATTTCAATCCCTCTCTCTCTCTCTTTGATGGTTGTATTTGCTGTAATTTTACATAGAAAAATTTGCTGTTTAAATCGTAAAGGAGATTGTAGATCATGATGACTCTATTTCCTTCACTTAACTGACTTGTCAAGCTATCGATCTAAGCTGAATAAGCCGTAGGTGTTGTCATATATGGATTGACATCTTGTATGTAGCCACCTCCAGAGTAATTCTCAAAATAACCTGTTTTCACACAGCCAAGAAAATAACAATTTTCAAAAATAAGTCTATTATGTAGAGGTGAAAATGTTTGTTTAATTGAAAATACCTGAAACTGTATCGAATGTTGTCTACGAAGCAGATGACCATACTATGCCCCCGTAGACGTTCTTGTACTCAGTGCTATCGTTGATAATAGGTTCGTAGCATGTGGGATCGATGTCGCTAGCATCTAACGCATATTCTTCAATAGTTAAGCATGGAATTTAGATAGCCTTTTTCAGCACGACTCGGACAGCTCCAATCGTGATAAAATCATTCTTATTCTGCATCAATTTGTAGTCGTCATTCGCTATTGAATATTTGTAAGTTCGTGAGAAGGAATTCATACCTCGCTTGAACACATTTTTGTCTTGCATTGGACTGCTAGTGTAAAGAAATGTTTAGAGATTGTTCTGAGAATTTGCTTTTAGGGTCTAAGTAAATGCCCCCTCTTTGTCGTTTAGTCGACCGATTAAGAGGGATATCACAGCTAGAGACACCAATACATGAAGGAGCTTAAGTAAGCTGTTTGATAGGAAGAAAAAAGCAAAAAAAAGTTTAGAATTTGTTGCATAACTTTTGTTTTGTTTTTTGGTCAATTTGTTTCATTTTTACGGTCGATTTTTGAATTTTTATTAGATGAGCTTAGAGCTATTGTCTTTAATTGCTGAAGAATACAAAGAAATACCTGAAAATACCTTCTCAAAATTAGCAAAGACTGTAACTAAATTCTTTTTCTCTGTATCATAAGATGTCTGAATATCTTAGAATTCCCCAAGTTGTATCGAAGATTGTTGCCTATCTAGCAGCACAGATTAGTATATAAACTTTGGTTTCAAATACAACTCAGCGTGTAATGTAGTTTCCTGATTAAAAATAATTGATTATTGTTTCATTTTTTATTATTTTTTTGTCACCAAAATTCACCCCAAGAGTTGGTTACCTTTTGCTGTGCGAAGTATGATCCAGCTGTGAAATTATAAAGCAGCGTAAGATCATTGAAATTCGTATCTGTTAGAACGTGATCATCTTTTTTTGCTATGGAAATCTAAAAGTAATCTAACGCCGTATCGAACACTTCCCCTAAGAGCGTCTGCTTGTTAATGCTAAACGTTTAAACAATAAACGACAGCGTCATTGAATTTCTGCTATTCTTTTCTAAAAACTCAGATGGATCGTTCTTTAAAAACATTATCTTGACTGACTGCACATCGAGTTTAGGTAAAGGTGGTGCTGATCGTTCGGTGATGATTTTGAATGATTCCGAGTAGAATTGTTCGACAAGGGATCTACTTTTTTCAAGAGTTTTTTGAAATTTCGTTTTGTATAATTATTCCTATTACTCAGCTTTCAGTTCTTGTTCTTCCATGGCTTTTTGGACATCATCTATTTATCCTTCTTTTTCTTCACTTTCAATGGCTTGAATTTAGTTGTTTTTTTAGTAGATATCATGGTATAGCACTTCAAGGTCTTACTCAAGTTATTCATAGCGCTTAGCTTCGTTTTCTAATCTCTAGCGGTCTTTTTCATATTATTCAGTTAAATAACGAGTATCACGCTCTAGTTTTCTCTTGTTTTCTTCCATCTTAAGCTGCAACTGATGTGATCTTCAGAATTATTGTCTTAAATTGATGTTTTTAGATAATTTATTAGATAAGAATCCAAGGAATTATTACTTTTTTAGCAGTGTGTTTATTATCAGTGTGTTGGCAATATTTTAAACGTTTTTTGAAAAAGAAATTTATTTGTTTTTTTTCTCAAGAAAAAATTAAAAAAAATGAAAATCTTTGACAAAAAAACATCTGGATTATGTTTTTTTTCATCAAATTTTCTGAGCCTAACAATGAATAAAAAAACATGAAACACACACGAACACACAACAAGTATTATTATTTAACTGTCTATTATTCCATAACCAAAACTCCTAGTCATTTAACTTTCTGTTATCCCTTTACCATTTTATTGAACTTAAATGACTAAAAATTTCCTTGGCATGCTCTTTTGAATAGCAAATTCAGTTCATCCTTGCATTTGAAAGCAATTCTTTTTTTTGAATTTGCAAATAGTTGAACTTTTACATGAAGCTAAAACCTAATTAGTGTGTTTGATAGTTAAATAATAAAAAATGAAGAAGATTTAAAACTGAAGTAAATAGAATAAAATTATCAATAATAAATCATTTATTATTGCTTTAAGCCTTAATCCTTGAATAGTTGAAACAATATCTCATATAGGATCAAAACTAAATCGACGTATTCAGCAACTGATAATTGATTCCAAAATTCCTTACTTTTTTAAAAATAATTTTGGTTTTACCAAATTGATAAATCATTCTCTTCATATCTTTTTCTTTTATAACAACGACGTAAAAACGAAAGATTGATAAATCCCCAACTTCAATATCTATTTACCATAAGAAAATCATCAAAACAATCTAAAACAGACAAATTCATAATTATCTGAAACACTCAAGTTATCTCCTTTTAAACTTCAATCCTCCTCCCCACAATGGCAAGTAATTACGAGTAAACTGCTAAATACGAGGAGATCATCGAGCGAGCTTAGAAGGAAGGCTAAAAAGGTCGTACCCCTGAAGACCGAAAAGCATTATATAAAAAATCCTTCACCTAAAGTATTGTTGAAGTTGTATAAGAAAAAAAGAATCGGAGCATCCATGTTATTCTCAGCATGGCTAATTCAACTATCGGAAGTGTTGCGTTAGTCCTCCCTGCAAGCGTCCTTCAAGGTGGTGTAGCTTTAGCAATAATCTGCATGACTATAATAGGATTCATAAATTACGCAACATGCTATATTGTCACAGTGTACCAACGCGAAAACGAAATCGATTTAGCTCAAATCGTCCGAAGAATTCTTGGTCCAAATTGGGGTAAAGCCTTAGCTGGATTTAGCTCCTTTTAGCTCTTCGTCGCATCGATAATCTACTTCCTTCTCATCAACTAAATCCTCTACCCTGTGATCTAGTTTATCATGCATTAATCTGGCACTGATAACTACGGTGGTGTCGATTAAATCGTCTTTACATAATTCTCAATCTAATACCAAGCGATTATTCTCTTTCTCCCCGTATTCTTCCTGTGCTCCTTCAGAGAACTTAATTTCATCGTGAAACTCGGCAGAATTGGGGTATCGTCTATCTTCATCTATGGAATCTTCCT
>Ga0302271_10001458_pt1 | contig 22649 bp, 5 predicted proteins | sample III_Bog_N1_1_FD_198767 | JGI IMG/M metagenome (GOLD analysis project Ga0302271, IMG submission 198767) | Peat permafrost microbial communities from Stordalen Mire near Abisko, Sweden - III_Bog_N1_1 | ecosystem: Environmental > Terrestrial > Soil > Wetlands > Peat | place: Sweden: Abisko... | reverse complement strand
AACAGTGATTTAATCTGCAAAGAAAGGAGAAAACAGTATATTACCTTGCTTGTGCTGACTTACTTTGAGTAAAAAGGATCTTGTGAGATCAACTCGTTTTAGGATCTTTGGAGAATATGCCTTGATGAGGGAGAAAACCAGTAGTAAAATAAGAAGAATAGTGCTGAAGAAACCTGTAGAAATACAGGAATTCAATCAGAATCATTGCTATCTGAGATCTCCATAGATCGGAAAATGTCACAAAATACTAATAATTCAGAAGAGTAGGTAGCTGAAATTAGTGAATTTTCTGAAAGCCTCTAACCAACAGAAGATAATTTTGGTGGGAATGATGGATATTTTGGAAGTGACCCTCAAATCTAGAATGAGTTCCTTCTATTGGGCCGAACAGAATTCAAGAATAATTTCAGCTTTGAAGCTACTTCTATTACTCCAAGTTAAATACATGGTGGCCGTCTTGATTAATCTATTATTCCAGATTCCTACAGTATCTATGTTGGTGAATTAAATTGGTATTTTGACAAAAATACTCAGACAACTTTTTCTTACATTGACTACAGTTATTCATCTGGGGACTATTATTAGAATAGTGTCCAGCCAGCTGTCGTGCAGTCCTTAAGAACTTTTACATCTTTCCCAGCAGGGTAGGATAATAAGCACATGCTTCCTGACCCTCTGAATCATTCTTATTTCTGAATTTCTTATCTCTCTATCCTTATTCTACCTTCATCTTTTCCAGAAGGGCAGGCTACTAAGCACATGCTTCTTGACCCTCTAGATCTTTCTTATTTCTGAATTATTTATCTCTCTATTCTTATTGCATCTTTCTTTGTTATCTCTGGTTTAATAGAATTCATTGTTTAAGTCGCTTATTACTCATTTTTTAAGTTTAAGTGTATTTTAATAAAAGATAAATAACAGTATTCAAGTTTTGGTTACACAGATTTGATGTATTCTCCTTTCTTCAGAATAGAGAAAGATCCATAGATTGTTAGCTATTTGAGCTCTTGAATCTTTGAGATAAAACCATGAAATTAGATTAAGAATCATGGTAATGATTGTGATGAGCCATAGGATATGATTCTTAAGATGAATCACTCAAATAATTCCTGGAAGTAGAAGGATAACCTTAATAATTCAAGGTAATTTCTAACTCTTAAAAACCTTACAATATCTCCCATTTTAAAGGGTTTATTTGTTTTTAGGTAAACTTCGAAAGATTCAAGCCTTTTCTTTCTATCTTCAAATTGATTATCTCTAGCATTTTATGGAGTCACGTTTATCAAGGAATTTTAAGTAGATTTTTATTAATTTTGGTAATTAATCAATGTGCTTCTTTGTTTTGTGCAAGATTTGATATTTTGTTATTTTATCTGAAATCTTCCTTTTCAAACTCACAATTATTGAAGTTGCATTCGGGGAAGTTGTGTTGTTGAAAGAAAACACTTTTATGTCATTTTCTTTGAACAAAGCAAGTTGTTTTTTATTATTGAATTCCAAGCCAGAGACTAAGGATATTGAAGTTATTTTAAAGTCTTTCAGGAGATCTTTGAATGATTAAACTACTTTCTCTGCTAATTTATTTTCGAGGGACTCGATAAAATTCACAATATCACTTTAAATCTCAAATAATAAGTCTCATGAATCCATCTTTTTTAATGGAATACTTCTTGAGTTCAAAACCTGAGCTTAGGCTTGCCTTTTACAATAATAACCATAAAACCTGATGGGTCTATGACTTGCGTTGCGTTGTTTTATGCAGAAAGCAATTAATCAATAAAATTCGAGAAAAAGAAAAAGAAGGAGATAGACAGATCGATGTGCAAGTACATGGGAGTCCAGAAAGCTTACTATGAGTCTATTCTCAAATGGAATAAGCTATAAAAATGTGCAGACGATTAGCTAGCAAAATTGAGGGGTTTTCCTTTCTAGATAACAGCGATTTAATCTGCAAAGAAAAGAGAAAACAATATATTACTTTGCTTGCGTTGACTTACTTTGAGTAAAAAGAATCCTGTGAGATCAACTCGTTTTAGGATCTGTGGAGAATATGCTTTAATGAGGGAGAAAGCCAGAAGTTAAATAAGAAGAATATTACAGAAGAAACCTGTAGAAATCCAGGAATTCAATCAGAATCATTGCTATCTGAGATCTCCATAGAACGGAAAATGTCATAAAAGACTAATAAGTCATATGAGTAGGTAGCTGAAATGAGTGATTGTTCTGAAAGCCTCCAACCAATAGAAGATGATTTTTTTGGTGGGAATGATGGATATTTTGGAAGTAACCCTTAGATTTAAGATGAGTTGCTTTTATTGGGCCGAACAGAATTCAAGAATAATTTCAGCTTTGAAGCTACTTCTATTTCTCCAAGTTAAATACTTGGAGGCCGACTTGATTAATCTATTATTCCAGATTCCTACAGTATCTGTGTTGGCGAATTAAATTGGTATTTCGACAAAAATACTCAGACAACTTTTTCTTACATTGACTACAGTAAAATATCTAAGGAATATTATTAGAATAGTGTCTAGCCTTCTGTGGTGCAGTACTTGAGAACTTTTACATCTTTCTCAGCAAGGGTAGGCTAATAAGCACATGTTTTCTGACCCTCTGGATTTTTCTTATTTCTGAATTTCTTATCTCTCTATCCTTATTCTACCTTCATCTTTTCCCGCAGGGTAGGCTAATAAGCATATGCTTCTTGACCCTCTGGATCTTTCTTATTTCTGAATTATTTATCTCTCTATTCTTATTGTATCTGTCTTTCTTTTCTTATCTTTCATTTTATAGAATTCATTTTTTAGGTTTAAGTGTGTTTGAATAAAAGATAAATCACAGCATTCAAGTTTTTGTTAAACAGATTTAATGTACTCTCCTTCATGTAATCAGAGATTATAATAAGGAATAAATACCCTTTAATAGTCTAATTAGACTTGTCAGCAATACAATAGCTTTTTTCTTTGTTTCAGGTATTAATCTCACGAAGATAAATCTCTCAATCTTACAATTATTAGTCCACTATTATAAAATAGAAAGCTAAAAAAGGGATAATAAAACTAAAATATTGTTTTCCACAGAGGTTTAAATATTAGAAAAAACTGAGCAACAAGAAACGAAGACAAGGATAAAGAATAAAAAGATCGAGAGAGATAAGAAGTACTTTGAGAAGGTTGAGGGAAAGAAACTGCAAATTTTCTTCTCCTTCGTGTTCTTTTTTTCAGAATAGAGAAAGATCCATAGATTGTTAGCTATTTGAGCTCTTGAATCTTTGAAATAAAACCATGAAATTAGATTAAGAATCATGGTAATAATTGTGATGGGCCATAGGATATGATTCACAAGATGAATCACCGAAATAATTCCTAGAAGTAGAAGGATAGCTTTAATAATTCGAGGTATTTGTGTATTGTTAGGCTTGATCTTGCTGATACATTTCATCCGTCGTAAAATAATTATACGATTCAGGGATAAATGCTTGATTAAGGCAACCTTCCTCATAATTAGGTGTTTGGGTTACTGCATTATCAGCGAATGAAATATCCATTTCGTAGTTTTTATAATAATTAGTGAAGCAAGTTATTTAACAATTCTCATCAAGAGGTTATTCAGAAAAGATGAACAAATTTTCATCATCATCTTCATCATAATTTGTTTAAAGTTAAGATCCTTCATACTCCTTAGATTTCAATGTATTCAGGGTTTCGATGGGCTATTTTAGGAGATCTCCAGATGAATCTTTTGTTATGAAAATTTAAGATTCCAATACAGTTTCTTTAGTTTCAACTGTAGATTCTTTTAATTTATTGTCTTTATTTTTCTTTTTGCTTGATTGACGTTCTGAAGGGAAACATAGATTCCAAAGATCAAAGAAAGAGTTTATTTATTTAAAAGATGAAGACTGATTTTTGCTTTTATTTTCGAAGAAATAAAGTAAAAGGATGCAGACGAATTGTTTTTTGATTGATTTGAAAGATAAGTCAGAGTAGTTGAAAGATTAGCTTGCATTGCTAATGCTATCTATTAGGCTGCTGCAGAAAGCATCTCTACTATTTGCTTCACCAAGTGCCTCATAGTAAGCATGCAGAATCCCCATGTACTTCTTATGTTTATTTGAGATCTTATTGTGAATGTATTTTTTTATTTCTTTGGTGGAATTCTAGGGCATCCAAGTCTTCTTTAAGAGTGGGGCAGCATGTGCTTCCATTATGTAATTTTTTACTGAATCCTAAAACCATTTATTCAGCAAGTTTCTCTCTCCTTCTTTAGTTCTTTTACTTGCCATTTCAGTTGTCTGGAATTCCAGGATACGTTCCATTATGATTTTCATGTGTTATGGATCGATTTACTTAAGGAAGTTCATAAGAATTTATTGTATGCAGATTTGTGATTGCAGCTGCTTACTTTTTATCCTTTTTCCAGATCCTTAATTGTTGGATATTTTTGAAATTATTAATTACTTTTTTTTTGATTGCTTTGGTTCTTTTTGAATTTGACATAGGACCCACATAGCCTTTTTCATCCACAAAGAGGCCTAGAGGTTTATTGTTTTGAGGTAATTTCAACCGAAATTCTAAATTAATCTAAGGACATCTTGAATTTGGCAAGAAATGGCAATTTTCTTAGCCTTCGATGGTTTTTTCAATGTTTTGTAAATTTGAAGAAGGATTATTTTTAATTCTGATAAAATACACCTAACGTAGAGAGTTAATTACCCCAAACATAATGCTTAATTCGATAATATATAAAGATCGTTATTCCAAAGAGCAAATTTATCTTGTCTAGCAAGAATGGTAGCTGGTTTTAAAATGTAAACTAACCAAAATAACATTTTTTGTACAATTAATATTTTTTTACAAATTATAAAGCTGATTAAAGTATCATTTCATTTTATTTTCCTCAAAAACCTTCTAAGTTCCTCTTCTTTTGTTCGTTTGGTTAATCATTGTTAAAATTTAACTCGATTCTTTAAATAGATTATTTACCTAATATATTACACAAAAAATCGAGGAATTAAACAAGATCCCATTGATTATTTATGACGATTATTAAATTATTATTTTGTCTGTTTGTTCTCTATCTAATCTCTCAGCCTTGTTAGTCTGCGTTGTGTACAAATTTCGATTTAATCTATTGAATTAACTGATTCCTCAGAAAATTGAGGTATTTAATTAACAATTAATCGCACAGATTGGCAAATCTTCCCAAGCTAGGCTTATGATTAGATTTTGTCATAATGTATTAGACTAATAAATCAACGGGAAGATTACATTAGGTAAAAATGTATACTTGAATCTCTAGTTTAAATAAAAAATATTAGAAACGGTAGGGTCATTCAAAAAAAACAAAAATAAACAGACCAATTCCTGAAAGTAACTGATGGAAGTCACGATAGATTTTCTAGAATAAATCTTGATTTGTGGAATAATAAGCTAGTCAAAACAAATATGCGCAGCCTGCCCCATCGTCTCTTCGCCTTCTTTAAAAATAACAGATATTTCTAAACAAGATCTTAAAATTAAAATGCCAAAAAATGTATTTTCTTCAATAAACAGGTATTGGAAGTTCCATTCCACTCCATCACAATACATAAGAAAAATCTCAATTTATTTCTAATCAACCTTTCTCGCTGACCTGTAAAAACCCACATTTTCATAAAAGTATCCCCTTCATTTAAGATTTTTGAAGTAATGCGAGATTTTAATAAATGTAAAAGGAAAATGATCAGAAAAGATTTGTTTTTTTGTGGTTAAGAGAATCAATTACGTTAGTGAGATGAAAATAAGCTAGCCGCTTGTATTAATCTTCTTTTTTTTGATTAAAAAATTCAATATTCACAACGAAAACTTGATTTTCTCAAGTCAACTTTTTGTTAGGAAGCTAAAGGACACTTAATTTGATGGAAAACTGAGAGATTAATCTTCTCCTCCATAATCCAAAATTGGCACTTCCCAATATAAGAAATTTAAAGGAACATTAATTTGGGAATAGTCCCTAAAAGTAAATAGGGTAAATTTGTAAATCCCCAAAATTTCAGAGCCTTTAATCCCTTAGATGGTTAAGAAAATAGAGCTAGCCTAAAAACCTGATCTATTTTGTGAGAAATCAGCTTGATCCAAAAAAAGATAATGAAAAGTGAAATATTTTTTTTTCTTTATATTTTTTACAGTGATTCAATTGTAATGAGGGTGAGTTTGTGGGAAAATCTTCATCAACAAGCTGAGGAGAAAATATCAAGAAAGATATGTGTTTACCATTAGAGTCGTATCTATAAATCCTAAACAATTTCTGTTATTTGACAGATTGACAATAAGGAACAATTTTACTTACTCCAACCCGCGCTTCAGATGGAGAAGAATTTAATTAAATTTGTTTCTCGTGCAATCAAACTTCAAATTAATAATCTTGTAAAAAGAACTACTTTTTTGATATCCAACCAAAGAGATCAGGTAGTTGTTAGTTGGCTTTTGCGTTTCAATTATTGCGGATTCTCTCTTTCTCCTCTTGAATATAGAAACACGTTTTATACATTATAAAAAAAGAGAAGATTTTCATTTTCTTAATATATATAAATTATGGAAATCTCTATTGATTAAAAAACCCAAATTTTCATAAACATCATATTATCACAGGAAAAATTTTAACAGGGCAAATGAAGGTCCAGAAAATCTTCTGATATTATGGTTCTAAGATACAATCAGAATCTAAATGCTTACATAAAAAAAACAATAACGATACTGTTATCATCCACAATAGTGATCTGGTGATTATTTTGTTAATAACTAAAATCAATAATTAAATGAACAAACAATTATTGTTGTTTTAGGTGAACAAAATCAAAGTACATAGATTTTAAAAACCTGAAGAAAAAACAAATTGAAGAGCAAATGAAGAAAAAAACTTTGATATGTGCTGAGAACTGTAAAATATGATATCGCATCTTTTGAATGATGAAGAACAAAATCACTTTTATCTTAATCCACTCTTCAAAAGAAATGAATAATATTTGGAACCTAGCTTTATTTTTTATGAGATATGACTGCCACTATCTGATGGAATCTAACATATTAGTCAGCTTGCATAAAAAATCGCCAGCTAGTTGATTCTAACTTTTTGTTTTTGTTTCATAAATTCCATCTGATACAGCAAGTAGAACGGCATTCTTTTAATAAGGTTTAGGTGCTGGAGCTTCTTTTATTTATCTATTATTTTGAAATAGTTACTTGCATGTTAATTTTGAGTGGCTGTCTTTTGTAATGATCATTCGATTATTGTAAGCAACCAAAATATTTTTACAAGAATTATTTGAGTTTCTAAGAAATTAAAAAAAGGTTTTTTGTTCGAAAGGTCTAAATAGTTACTCTTAATTTGATTAGTATGACCTCATTTGGATTGATTTCTTCCCAGCTCTGTTTTCATAAATAATTATTCACCCATTCAATTAACTGAAATAATAGAGAAACGACACAGAGTTGTTTTTAATAATTTTAGTCTTTTATTGTTAATAGATGATCATAAGGAACTGCAAAGAACTACCGATAACAACATTTTTACTTTTTTATCCCTGGTGGATAAATCAAAGTGTTTTTAAGGATAGTTACAACTACAATTGTGATTTCAAACACAATCGCTTATCTTTTGTTGCAATTTCGAAATCTTCTAATTATGTTATTTTTTATCTCAATGATAAATTTTTAATTGTGTAAATCATAGTTAAGAAGAGTTCCTTCCTTTTTTGAGATTATCTAATACTAAGAATATTAGAGGGGGAAGGGGATCTTATGGATTACACTAGAGAAAGATTTCTAAAAGATTTTAACAGAAATAGATAAAATTTAGTTCAAGATAATATTGATTACAAATAAGAACTCAAATAAAAAGTACCATAAATTGTTATAATTCCAATAATTTAGATCAGAAATTATTTGAAAGTGTTAGAAGGTGGGGAGGGGGAGAGGAACTACACTTTTGAAAAGAATCCTAAGAAGGAGAGGTTTAACTGTAATATCAAGCTAATGATTTTCATAAAAGCTTGGAAAAGCGAGGAAAAAAATGAAAGATTTAATAGTTACCTCTAAGGATAACAACAAGGAATTTAAAGAAAGAGAGAGAAAGATGAGTTTGATTAGAAACTAAACTTTCTTGCTGAAGGAAAAAAAATGTGCATGTCTAAACATTTATGAAAAAATCAATGAACAGTTGATAATTATTTATCATAAGCTATTTTTAGAGGTAGAAGATACAATTCCTTGGGGAAATCAAAGCCCTCTAATTAAAAAACATTGAGTTATCTCTTTAGATATTGTATGTTTCGCATCCCTGAAATTCTTCACAAAATTTTTAGAAAAATTGTTTAATATTGAGAACATTGAATTAGACATCTGTTTTGCTTTTTATGTCATTCATATCTCCTTTGGTAGCTTAAAAAGAACTTGGATTCTTTTTATTATTATGAATTAGATGACAATAAATGAAATCTACTCATTTTATTGATCTATCTTCTAAGGAGATACAATTTTTCGATATCCAGTGCTAAAAAGATGCAGTTGGAAGAAGATTAGTTTTAAGGACACCTACTGAAAGAACGGTTTTAAGTTTTTTAAAAAAATATTTCATGGCAACAGAATACACTGAACTATTTATTTAGAAATAAAAGACTGAATAATTTTCCTTTAAAATATGGATTTCATTTTTTATAGTTAGTTCTCAAGATTTTACCATTCTAACATAAAAACAATATTCTATTCATGCTACAAAATAAAGGAAGAAGACTCAGAAGTTTCAAACATCTTCAAAGATCCTAAAATAAGCAACACAATCCAAATTCGGTACAACATCAATAAAAAATATCCTTCCTGTTTCCAAAAAATAATAACAAAGATATCTAACTCATAGTTTGTGTATTCTCGAATTTAGATAGTGACTTTCTTATGTATTTTCATTAAAACAATTCTTAAGTGGAGAAACAATTCTGCACTGCGAAAGAAAACAAAAGAGAATAAAGATCTCAATCAAGATTAACTCAGAAAAATAAAGGGTACCCGAATAAGCCATCTAATCATCAAAATATCATTCAACATAAACTATAACAGCCCTAGAATCTGTGAATTAATGGCACTTTTGAATGTGGAGCTCAGCAAAGACAAGCAAAAAAAAGTGAATAGAGTAAGGAGGGATATATTTAACCTAGAGCATTAGGTCACAGAAATGATAAAAATCCAGAAAACGGGTTAAATAGAGAGGAGAAGATATGAATTGGTTATAAGTTTTGTCTATGAGGATTTTTCTCTCTCTCTTTTCTTTTGAAGAATTAAAGAATTAAAACTGAGAACATCAACACCATAGTGGATGATGAAGTCTTAAAGGTCTTGTCTGCTTAGCAATTAAACTCAGAGAGTTAACATAAGAAAGATTCAATTAAGGATTCTCGGCAATGAGCAGAAGAATGCATATTTGGAAGTAAAAAACAGAGCCAACAACCTCAAAGCCTCACAAAGAAAAAATACAAGCTAAAGATGAAACTTTGTAAACAGCATTTTATATCTAGTATCTAGAAAGAACAATAAAATCAACCTTTGTATCATTATGTAATTTATATCTAATTTAGTTTTTCTTAATGAGTCTCCTATTACTAATCAATCAATATTTATTTCTAAAAAATGATTATTTGCTGCAAATTCAATTAATCTTGTTGAAACAAAAAGTAGCTGATAAACTCCAAAACTTCAAATTCAATAATTTCTGAGTTATACCAAGCAGTATCTGTTAAAATAGGATGTAAAGAATCCCAGATTCTCATGGACACTATGAAGGAGATATTGAGAATAATAAAGAAAATGAAAAAGGTGTGTAGTGATCTACTTCTTTTTTAGTTTAGGTTTTTTTATTCTTCATGAAGAGGCAGGTATTTATAAAATAATGAAAATAAAATTGAAAGATAGTGGAAGGATAGTAAAAAGAATGTTCAAAATTAGAAAGAATCTAGTTCTTGAATGAATTTATATTTTCTAATACTATTGGATGGTTCTCTAGGCGAATTCTTCTGAAATAATGGGAACAGATTGAAAGATGGAAACATATATGAAGGAGAGTGGAAGAGTGGCTAATAATATGGTCAAGGTAGAAAAATATAATGTAACTGTTTTGATTCTAACATTTTTCGATGCATCAATAGGTAAGTTCTTCTGGAGTGATGGAGACAGATATGAAGGAGAGCTTGAAAATGAAGGCTTGCATGGCCAAGGTAAGAGAGCAGTTATTTTATTGTTTAATTTTTTTATTCTAACAGTGCTTGATGCTTCAATAGTCAAGTGCTTCTTGAATGATGGGAACAGATATGAAGGAGAGTACAAGTATGGAAAAAAACATGGCCACGGTAAGAAAAGAAGTTTTGGATTGATTCTAACCCTATTTTTAGAAAATATTTATGTAGGCTAAGAAATAATTTGCTTCTATGTGTTGATGAATTGAAGCCTCAAAATAAACGAGAAACATTTTTCCTTCTTTTACCTCTTTCAAAAGTTGTTCCTTAAATATTTTCAGTTTTAACTACTTATCTAATATGATCAACAATTAATTGTTTACTTAACCCGTTAGATTTTACTTAACTAGCACACTGCTACATATCACATCGATCTTTAAATTTACAATATGAATCCTCAATTTGCAGCACATTACGATAATAATAAAAACAAAGTAAGTCGAAATAGTATTATCAATTTAATTTTTTGTATTTATTGAAAAATAATAGCTGAAAGAGAAAAAAGATAATAGCCATAAATTACTTTTTTTTCATGCATTTGCTTTATGATTATCCTCTTCATATCAGTTAGTTTAAATGACATATCCTTCGACGATGCAAGTTCTGTTCTTTAATGTACTCTCTTTTAATTCAAATTAGTTTATTTTAAATAAGTACCTATTTAAAATATTTAAGATAATTGAAAAAATGAATGACTTTAATTTGAAAAATTGGTAGATTAAGAAAATAGGTGGGGAGTCATAATGTGGGTTACTTTTAATTCATTTTCAAATTTATTCACTTTTTCAAATAGATAGAAAAAAAAGCACTGAACGGAATAGACACATACAGGCTTTGAAATATCTTCTCATATTCCCTTTTGCTATTATAAACACTTTAGGAAAAATCACAAAGACAGATATGAGAAGGTACTCATTCAGAAGAACAAGAATCTCAAAGAAGTAAAAAAAAAGAAAAAAGAGAGAGAACATTGGGAGGAAAGCAAAATATTATTTCTAAGTGTTTTATGTCATTCCAAAAACTAATAAAACTCAATTAAAAATTCTAAGTAAGCCTCTTTGACTCTAATAAATTCACAAAATCCTTTTGAATCCCAAATAATATGTCCAATTAATCCCTCTTTTACAATGAAACACTTCTTGAGTTCAAAACTAAGCTTGGGCTTGCTTTTACCAAAATAGCCACAAAATCTGATGGGTCTATCACTTACGTTGTGTTATTTCATGCAGAAAATAATTAATCAATAAAATTCGAGGAAATGAAAGGTGGGAGGGTAAACGGTGCTTGAATAATGAATGCGTTGTGGGGGCATTTGCAGAATGTAAGCATATTACCTGTATGAAATTAAATTGATTAAAGAAAGAATAGAGCAGATTCTGTTATTTATTGGGGGGGGGGTGGGGGGGAGGGGGGATTAATTTTAGGACTTTCAAGGTAGTATTTAATTAGTAAAGAAAATAAAATAGACATCTCTTGATTAATCTATAATACTTTTAGTTTTTATATTAGCCAACTGATAATTTCTAATTGAAAGCAGCGTTACAACGTATCTTAAGGCTTTTGTGTTTTTTCTTTGTAATTAATATAAGCTTTTCTTTCAACGGAATTAAGATGTCACCAGAATACTTAGTAATAAAAATAATAAAAATTAAATAATTTGTAATAGCAAACACTTGGATAGAAAGGATTATTACTCAGGCATAATTTGAGAAACAATAAAATGAGTTCTTGTCTTTCCCAAAGCAGAGTTAGCTAAGCTAGCAAGAAGAACATCATGGCAAATACTCTGAAGCTTGAACAAAGTACAAGCTCTAATAAAAGCAGCAGCAGGAACATGCTGAATAAGTGGTTTTAGGATTCAGTGACGAACTACATAGTGGAGCTGTATGCTGCTCCTTTGCTGATAGGTGAGTACTCCTTGAGATCCTTGAAAGAAGTGAAGGATTTTATCCGTTCAAGGATAGATAAATCGATTTGCAAGTACATGGGAATTCTGAAAGCTTACTATGAAGCTATTCTCGAATGCAATAAGCTGTAAAAATTCTGCAAAAGGTTAGCTAACACAATCGAGGGATTTTGCTTTCTGGACAACAGCGATTTAATCTGCAAAGAAAGGAGAAAACAATATATTACCTTGCTTGTGCTGACTTACTTTGAGTAAAAAGGATCCTGCGAGATCAATTCTTTTTAGGATCTGTGGAGAATATGCTTTGATGAGGGAGAAAACCAGGAGACAAATAAAAAGAATAATGCTGAAAAAACCTGCAGAAATCCAGGAATTCAATCAGAATCATTGCTATCTGAGATCTCCATAGATCAGAAAATTTCATAAAATACTAATAATTCAGAAGAGTAGATTGTTGAAATTAGTGAATTTTCTGAAGGCCTCTAACCAACAGAAGATGACTTTGGTGGGAGTGATGGATATTATGGAAGTGACCCTCAAATCTAAGATGAGTTCCTTCTATTGGAAAGAAGAGAATACAAGGATAATTTCAACTTTGATGCTACTTCTATTACTCCAAGTGAATTATTTGGTGGCCGACTTGATTAATCTATTATCCCAGATTCCTATAGTATCTATGCTGGCGAATTAAATTGGTATTTCGACAAAAATACCCAGACAACTTTTTCTTACATTGACTACAGTTATTCATCTGGGGACTACTATTAGAATAGTATTCAGCCAGCTGTCGTGCAGTCATTGAGAACTTTTACATCTTTTCCAGCAGGGTAGGCTAATAAGCACATGCTTCCTGCCCCTCTGGATCTTTCTTATTTCTGAATTCCTTATTTATCTATTCTTATTGTACCTTTCTTTCTTTTCTTATCGCTCGTTTAATAGAATTCTTTGTTTAAATCTCGTATTATACAATCGTATTTAGATTGTGATGTATTATCCTTTAAAAAATCAAAGTTATCAGTAGATCTACAGAAATCGAATTCATTAAAAAAGAAGAAATTTGCACAATTTCTTTCAATTTGGCATAAATATCTTCTAAAGAATCAATTATTTCCACAAATAAAACTTTGTTAAGAAATAAGCATAAAAATGAAAAAAGAAATGACAAACTAGGAGTCTTGAATATCTAAGATTAATTGAATAAATTACTCATATTGTTTTTACTATTTCTTCCCTTTAATAGCATGAGAAAACTATGAGAAAATCAATTCAAATTTCTGGTTAATGCCATATTCTATGTAAACAAAAAATGAACTAAAAAAATAATAGCATTCCTCTGATTTTACCCCCACAAATTAAAGAATAAATATCCTTTAATGCTTTAATGGTTAGTTAAATTTGTCGGCAATAGCAATAGCGTGTTTTTCAACATTAATCTAGAGAAGATTAATCTCTCAATCTAACAATTATTAATTCTTATTTGATAAAAAAGAAACCATTAAAACAGGATAATAAAATTGAAATATTGTTTTCCACAGAGGTTTAAATGCTAGAAAAACGCAGAGCAATAAGAAGCGAGAAAAAATAAAAGATTGTGAGATAAAAACACTTTGAGAAAGAACAATTAAAAATAAAATGTGGGAAAAACAGCCACTTTTCTTCTCCTTCTTGTTCATTTTTTAAGAAGGAAAAAAGACTCATAGATTGTTTGCTATTTAAGTTTTAGAATCTTAGAGAGAAAACTATAAAATTAGGCTAGTGATCGTGGCAATAGTTGTTATGGGCCATAGGATGTGATTCACAAACTGTATTACCGAAATAACTCCTAGAAGTTGAAGGGTTACCATAATAACTTGAGGAATTTGTGTATTCGTAAGCTTGATCTTGCTGATAAACTTCATCATTTCATACGTCGTAAAATAATGATACGATTCAAGGATAAATGCTTAATCAATGCAACCTTCCTCATAGGTAGGTGTTTAAGTTACTGGATTGTTAGCGAATGAAATATACATTTCGTAGTTTTTAAAAAAATTCGTGGGGCAAGTTTTCTAACAATTCTCAGCAAGAGATTATTCAGAAAAAATGTACAAATTTTCTGATTGGCATTCTTAAGGGAAGCATAGATTCTAGATATCAAAGAGAGAGTTTATTTAATTGAGAGATGAAGACTGATTGTTGGTATTATTTTAGAAGAAATAAAGTAAAAGGATACAAAATAATTGTTTCTGATTTATCTGATAAATAAATAAGAGTTGATAAAAGATTAACTCGCATTGTTGATGATATCTATTAGGCTGCTGCAGAAAGCATCGAAACAATTTGATTCACTGAGAGTTTCATAGTAAACATACAGGATCTCCATGTATTTCTTATGTTGATTTGAGATCATATTGTAGACATATTTTTTGACTTCTTTGATGGAATTCAAGAACATCAATTTCTTCTTTATGATTGGTGCATCATGTGCTTCCATTATGTATTTTTTTACTGAATCTTAAAACCACTTGTTCAGCAAGTTTCTCTCTCCTTCTTTAGTCCGTTTACTTGCCATTTCAGTTCTCTGAAATTCCAGGATACATCCATGATGATTTTTTTGAGCGAAGGATCGATTTGTTTAATGATGTTTAAAAGTTTTTATTGCATGTAGGTTTGTGCTTGTACCAGATTACTTTTTTCTTTTTTGTAGATTCGAAATAGGTGTGTATTTTGTTGTTGTTGAAATTATTAATTATTTTTTTTTTATTGATTTGGTTCTTTTTGACTATGAGGTAACCAAAATAGGGCTTTTCCATCGACAAAGAGGCCTAAGATCATTTAAATATTTAGTTCATCTTTGAAAAATTACCTGAATTTCCTTATTTTTAAGATAAATCCTTGTCTTTTATCTTTATCCTTGGGGTCAGTGATAATTTGTGTGGTCTTCAAGGGAACTTATTTTTCTGTTTATTCTACCATTTTTGGTTAAACTTTAGTGAAATAGTATTATTGTTTTGAATTACTTTCTCGTTGATCATAACTAGAAAGATATTAAGATTTTGCTTAGAAGTTCTCATTTGGTTCAAAATTATCATCAGTGAGTGATGATGCATAAGTTATCTCTGAAGTGCATTCAGGTAGATGAGGATGTGCATGTCTCAGTTACTGTGACTCCTTTAAAAGAGACTACCATTAGTCTTCAGCAGAATTGGTTATCTAAGCATCTTGTCCTCTGTCGCTCTGGCATCGACTTCATCGTTGAATACTCACGCTTGAGAAGAGTGCGAAAGAATCTTGTTGTTAAATTTACCGGTCTCTGTTGGTGCTTCATTCGCATGATATGATTAATGCATCTAATGATTATTGGCTTGGAACTGGGTTTCATGTCTAGAGCGAGCTGATAATCGTGACACAGGTTTATTCTCATAGGATAGTTAAGGCTGACATTTCATATCTAGAGTCGAAATATTTGGCTTTTATAATTGGTAGTAAGTCTAAAATTATAATGATTGCTACTATTGTGGTCTTTCCCAGGTTGAAGATGATAAGTACTTCAAAAGGGTGCCATATAATACTGAGATAGTCTACTCAAATCAAGGAAAAGTTAGCTTTAACAAACATTTTCACGCTGTCTCAGAAAATGCTTACTTGTTATTTGTTCTTAGAAAAATAAAATGAGATCCTAGGTACTTCTTGAGGGAATAGCTGTTGCTGTTGCTGCACCCTTGCTAGTCATTACTTTGTTTGAGCAAGGTGATTTGCTTATTCATTACACGAGAGTCCTGTATGATTGTTGGAATATTTATGATTTGTATTTGTTTTTGTTTTTTGTACTTGATTGCTAGCTACACTTTTGGGGGAATTTTGAAACTTTAAAAAGGAAACAACAACTATATTTTCTCTTTTTTTTCAATCAGTATAAATCACTGTATGGATAAGCTTTTCAATCCCCAAGAGCTCTCTTTTTTTTTTAACTTAATCTCCCCTTTTGTTAAGAACATTCAAAATAATCACTTTAAAATAAGACAATCTTTTAGCCATTGCATGTCATGATATTGCACAAACGAATTACCAAACATTACTTCAAAATACTTAATTCAATCCTTCCTTAACTGCTCATAAATGAAAAACTCTATCACTTCGGTTTGTAAAGCCTTCTACTAAAAACCTTTCCACAATATTAATCTATCTAAGAATTAAAATAAATGAATACCTTCATTCCTTTAGATATTTCTTCTGGTATTTTTACTTCTGAAAAAAATATCTTACAAGCAAGCAAAGAGTGATTGATAAAATGCTACTAAAAAGAGACAGAGATGGTTTAGTTAAGCCTACAGTTAATGTCAGAGCCTGAATAATTCTGATTATTTTTCTCAAGTAAGATTTACAATTATGAATGTATGGAACAATAGCCAACTGCAATATGATTTGAAGAGTTGCTTTTCTTACATTTCTTGCAAACATTATCTAAAATAATTGACTTCCCCTTCTAATCTTCATACTCATATTTAAGTATCTAATCTTCAACAGACATACAGAGAATGTTAACTAACACAAAATTATTTTCATTTTGTTTAGCTCAATACCTTATCTTACATAACTTTGATAAATGGAGTAAATTCAACACTTTAATAGAATTTAATATCAGGCTACTACTGTTAATTGACTAGATTCCCTTCCGTAAAATGGAATAATTTACTGGGATTATTTCAAGAATCATTTGAATTTGAAGGTTGAATTTTTAAAAAAGCAGATTCTGAATCTCTCTGCTTTTGTTAAAGTTTTTTTTTTTGCTAGACAATCAAAATATAGCTCCTTTCTGCCTTGATCTTCTCTTATGGGGATCTTAAGTAAATGGGAAAAGCCAAGTATTATCTTATTAACACCATAGAATGGAAAAATCAAATAGAGAACCCATATCAAAAGATAGCTGAATCTCCTTCTTTTTTATATGGTCTTTAAGATATCAAACTTTATGGTGACAGTATGCTTAGAAGTGGCATTAGTAAAAGAAACTAATCGCCTAATATGATACAGAAACAATTTACTCAATGGTTACCTATTGTCGAAAATAGTTTATTTCAGTCGGTGATACCTTACACTTATATGAGAAAATCCCCTACAATCAAAAATTCTCAATTTTCCAAAAAGACAGTTTCAAAAAAAGACAACTCCCAATAGGAAAAAAAGAATTTTATATTATGTAATCCATAATTAGGGAAGGGGGGGAGGGGGATTATTACAGAATCACACGAAACAATGAATATTTTGATTGGTATTTTAATTTTACATATCTAATAAGAAATTAAAAGGAGGGTATTATCATTGCAATAGACAAGTGAGATCAAAATAATGTTGGAGGCGTTAGGTGTTTCTTGTCAGAAAAAATAAGGTATTATTTTTTTACGTTAGGAACAATAAAAAGGCTAATAAAAGGCTTTCATGGAAATACATTCCAAAGTATCCAAACATAACAAAAGAAACATGGAGCATGATAAGCAGGGTGAATTTGGGGAACTGCTATAAATAAATTTGCTTATATAATATTATTCTGGATTACCTTTTCCATCCATGTTTATTATTCTAGATTCTGTATGAATAAATGAGATAAGTAAGTGAAGGAAATCTCAATTTTTTTAATCCTCTTTTATAAAATACAAATTAAAAAGAGGATGACTTAAGGATAATCAATACAATAAATAAAATAAAATATTGATAAGTAATAATCAAAAAAATCAAAATAATCATGAAAACTACTAGTTCTTCTCATGTCTAACTTCACCAAAATAACTTGAATATTCCTATATCTTCTACTTTGAAATAAGAAATCTTGTACAGCATCATTGAGTTCCAAGAGATCCAGAAGAAAAAACGAGGGCTGAAATAAAGAAATATTCTGAATAAATTGTTCTAAGATTCTGTGAAGAATTACATCATGGAAGCCCATGCAGCACCACTCTTAGTGGATACCTTTAGCATGCACTCAATCCAAGAGATCAAGAGGCACATTCACAAATAACTCGATAAAACCATTCCTAAGTACATTGGGATTCTCAAGGCATATTATTAAATTTTGAAAGAAGCCAAAAGTGATACTATTTTAATATCAAACCTGATAAACATCATTAATAAAAACACTTAAGATCTTAAGATAAATCCCCTTTAAACGAACTCCAAGGATATCAGAAAGAGATTCATATGTCTCCTAATCCTAACATATTTCTAGGAAAGCGAATCTAATGAGATTTATACTTTTTATGATCTTTGGAACATTTGCTTTCAAGAAGAGCTTGGAGATCTTAAAGGATAAACAAACAAGAATATTCAATCATTGAATTCTGAGTTGTTACTGTTTTCGAATGAACTGTCATGCGAGGAACGATGCGAATCCTTAGAATAAGCGCAGGAAGGTTCTTAGGATATTGAGGGATAAGAGGAATATTATTAGAATAATGAGGAATCTTTTAAGGAATAGAAAGACCAGCTGAGAAATAATTTATTACCAACCCACAATTACAATTAATAATCTAATACAATGTTGGGTAGTGCTCTTGATTACGAGAGAGACACTAGATAAGCCGACTATGATGATGATCCTGAAATAACAAGCTTCACCCTACCTGAAATGAATGGCTATCTTGATCCGTCTTTCATCCCAGATTCGTATAACGTTTATTTCATGGATGAACTCTTTTGAATCATAAGTTGCTGAACAAACCACCCAAGTAGAGTTTAAACTACAAATAAAGCAACATTCTCGAATTCTTTTCTTCTCTCTTTCTTTCTCTTCACTCAATACTAATTTTCTATTATATTTAGAGTAACTCCTTTTTCGTGTTTTCTCTTGTCTTATTATTATTCTTTCTCAATAGCTTTGCTTGGACTTTTTAAAAGATAAATTAATTTCCAAGGTATTTTTTAATAATAATATTGTTGATGGAGCTAATGAAAGTAATATTATTGTTGCGAATATAAAAAGAAAAATATTCAGATAAAAAATAGTACAAGCAAAACTAATCCAAAAGAAAATTTAAAAATAGGAGTAAAAGAGAGGATTCTAAGCTAAAATAATCCCCTTTTTATTATCTACTTTTAACCATATTAAAACTGAAAAAAGAAATAATCTTTCAATTTATCTCATTATGTCTCGCACATTTTTGATACTTTATTTTTTCTTTTTCTTTTTAAAAGTATCATAAGTTGAATGAAAGATTTAGTATATTATTTAAAAATATTCAGCAGATTCTAATTAAAAAAATTAGAAAAAATTCCAGCTTACAACTTTTTTAAAAAATTGACTACAGTTGTTATTCATCTGGGAATTATTATTAGAATAGTGTCTAGCCAGCTGTCGTGCAGTCCTTGAGAACTTTTACATCTTTTCCAGCAGGGTAGGCTAATAAGCACATGCTTCCTGACCCTCTGAATCTGTTTTATTTCTGATTTCCTTCTTTTATTTTTTCCAGCAGGGTAGGTAAAAAGCACAAGCTTCCTGACGCTCTAGATCTTTCTTTTTTCTCTATTCTTTTTGTTACTTTTCTTATCTTTTGTTTAATAGTTTAAATACAATCTTTGTTTAAGTCTCTTATTCCTCAATTTTTTGGTAAGTGTGTCTGAATAAAAGATAAATAGCAATACTTGAGATTTTACTTAAAGAGATTTGAAGTATTCTCCTTCATGTGATCAGAGTATTCAGTAAATCTATAGAAATTTAATTCATTGAAAATATCATCGTAATGTCTTCTAAAGAATCAATTTTTTCAATGATTAAAACTCCAATTAGAAATGAGAACAAAAATGAAATAAATAAGTGACAAACTAAGGAGTCTTGAATATCTAAGAACTGATTAAATTAAACTATTCATTTTTTTAACTGTTACCGTTTAATGGCATGATAAACTAACCGAATAGCATTTCAAATTACTGGTTAATGTTGTATTTCATAAGCAAATTATTAATTTCAAATAATTACAATTCTCTGATTTTTTCCCCATGAATTAATGAATAAATATATTATAATAAATAGTATGGTTAGATTTGCCTGCAAAATAACGTTTTTTTTCTACCATTAATCTAACGAAGATTAATCTCTCAATCTTACAATTATAAGTCCATTTTTTATCAAATAGACAGTTAAAAACGAAAAACTAAAGCTGAAAAATGGTTTCAACAAAGGTAAACATGTTAGAAAAATGTAGAGCAACAAGAAGCGAGAAAAGGACAAAGACAATAAAAAAAGATTGAGAGATAAGGAATACTTTGAGAAAGAAATAATTAAAGAAAAATTGAGGGAAAGAAACAGCTAATTATCTCTTTCTTCTTGTTTTATTTTCAGAATGGAGAAAGATCCATAGATTGTTAGCTATTTGAGTTGTAGAATCTTTGAGAGAAAACCATAAAATTAGACTAGTGACCATATTAATAGTTGTGATGGGTCATAGGATATGATTCACAAGATGAATCACTCAAATAATTCCTGAAAATAGAAGGTTAACCTTAGTAATTCGAGGTATTTGTGCATTAGTAAGCTTAATCTTGCTGATACATTTCATCCGTCGTAAAAAAATTATATGATTCAGGGATAAAGGCTTGATCAAGGCAACCTTCTTCATAAGTAGGTGTTTAGGTTACAGTATTATCAGCGAATGAAATATCCATTTCGTAGTTTTTAAAAAAATTCGTGGGGCAAGTTATCTAACAATTATCAGCAAGAGGCTATCCAGAAAAAATATTCAAATGTTCATTATGTTCATCATCATCATTTATTTAAAGTTAGGATTCTTCATACTCCTTAGATTTCAATGTATTTAGGGTATCAATGTGCTACTTTAGGAGATCTTCAGATGCGTCTTTTGTTATGGAAATTTAAGATTCCAGTAAAGATTCTTTAGTTTCAACTGTAGATTCGTTTAATTCATGTTCTTTATTTTTCTTTTTGCTTGATTGACGTTCTTAAGGGAAACATAGATTCCAGATATCAAAGAAAGAGTTTATTTAATTGAGAGATGAAAACTGATTGTTGCTTTTATTTTCGAAGAAATACAGTAAAAGGATACAAACGAATTGTTTTCGGATTTATCTATCAAATTAAACAGAGCTCTTGAAAGATTAACTCGCATTGTTGATGATATCTATAAGGCTGCTGCAGAAAGCATCTCTGCTATCTGTTTCACCTAGTGCTTCATAGTAAGCATACAGGATCCCCATGTACTTTTTGTGTTTATTTGAGATCATACTGTGGACATATTATTTGACTTCTTTGATGGAACTCAAGGACAATAATTTCTTCTTTAAGATTGGTGCAGCATGTGCTTCCATTATGTAATTTTTAACTGAATCTTAAAACCACTTGTTCAGCAAGTTTCTCTCTCCTTCTTTAATCCGTTTACTTGCCATTTCAGTTCTCTGAAATTCCAGGATACGTTCCATGATGATTTTCTTGCATTATGGATCGATTTGCTTAAGAAAGTTCATAAGTATCTATTGTATGAAGTTTTGTGATTGCAGCTGCTTTTTTAATAGTTTTTTAATTTGTGGATATTTTTGAAATTATTAATTAATATTTTTTTTGATTGCTTTGGGTCTTTTTGAAATTGAGTTTTAACCCCTAATAGCTTTTTCATCCATGAAGAGGCCTAGAAGTCTATTGTTTTGAGATAATTTCAGCCACAAATCTATTATTTTTTATGTTAAGCTAGGGGCCACGATGTACATCTTGAATTTGGTAATAATTGTAACTCTCTGAACCTTGAGTAGTTTTTCGATATTTTAAATAATTTGAAGATGACTTATTTCTAATTCTGATGAAATATGCCTAACGTAAAGTTAATTACCCCAAGATCTAACGCTTAATTCAATAAGAGATGAAGGTAGTTATTCCAAAGAGTAACTTGACCTTGTCTAGCAAGAATGGTAGTTTGTTTTAAAATAAAAACTAGACAAAATATAATTTTTTGTCATTAAACTATTTTTATTACAATATTAAAAGAATGAGTAAACTATTTTTTCATCTTAATTTTCAGAAAATCCTTCAAATTTCCTCTTATTTTGGTGAATGATTGTTAGACTTAATTTATGTTTTTACTATATTATTTCATCTAAAATATTACACTCAAAATTGAGATATTATTTGATCACATTGATTATTTATTGTGATTATTAAATTCAATTTTTTCTGTTTGTTCTCCATCTAATCCCTCAACTTTACTCGTTTGCATTATGTACAAATTTCGATTTAATCTATTGAATTAACTGTTCCTCAGAAAAATTAGAAACTTAATTCAATAATTTATCTCATGAATTGGTAAAATGTCACAAGCTGGGCTTATGATTAAGAGATTCTGTACTATTGTATTACTAATATATGAACGGAAAGATTACATTAGGTAAAAATAGCGTACTCGAATTGTTAGTTTATCTGTAATAAATTAGATATTGAAGGGACATTTAATAAAGAAAAAAAAGAGAACAAATTCAGAAAGCAACTGATGACATATACAATCTCTG
>Ga0302271_10001457_pt1 | contig 22658 bp, 11 predicted proteins | sample III_Bog_N1_1_FD_198767 | JGI IMG/M metagenome (GOLD analysis project Ga0302271, IMG submission 198767) | Peat permafrost microbial communities from Stordalen Mire near Abisko, Sweden - III_Bog_N1_1 | ecosystem: Environmental > Terrestrial > Soil > Wetlands > Peat | place: Sweden: Abisko... | reverse complement strand
CTTTAGAAAATCGAGGCATCAGAATAAACACCAATTGATTTTTTCATTATTGAAGATGAAAATTCTAAAACAGAAGGATTGCCTCAAGGACACTAATTCAGATATATGATTAATACTTTGAAAGCCATACAGAACTAGATTTTAACTAACAATGGAAGCACTCAGCATGTGGAGTTATAAAACGTTAAACAAAATAATCTCATCCGTATGCGAGAAGACTCTTCCTATGAATCGCTGATATTGTTTGAATTTTATCAATTGTTCCCTGGCCAAAAAAAAGAAGAAATAGACTTGCAAGCGATTTCTAATTATTTCTTGAGTGGAAATAGCAATTATTGCATAATTGGGGAGTTTGGAGCTGAGAACTACTTTAAATATAAAATAGATACCAAGCTATTCTAGAATTTATATCCAATGACTCTGTCTAAGAACCTCAGAGCACCTGTAAAGCCAGAAGATGAAATTTACTTCATGAAATTTTGTTCGACGCAAGATCGTCAATTAGAAATGAGAGAGAAACTCATATGCATTCACTAATTCTTAACATAACTGAAGACAGAAGAATAGGACAACATGAAAGATACTCCTCTATTTATCTTGTTGATAGAACTGGAATACGCATCAGAGGAGCCTTATTTTAAAAAAGCTCTTGATAAATTTAAAGTTTCATAAACAGTCGCGCTGCTGGAGTCCCTCGAAACTGCATTAATGGATTACTTAGTGGAGGATATTCCTTAATAATGCCGCTAAAATCTAGATGCTCAAGATTTTAAGAAATTGTAAGGCTAATTCTAGCAAAATTGTTTGAATTAAAAAACAAAAGACTTATTAAAGGAATTGCAGCTTACAATCGGTCGATATATAATACGAGGAAGCAATAATTTGAAGAGCTAAAATATTGCGGAATTAAATGCTTTTGAAATGATCACTCACTATGAAGATGATCATTTATTTGATAGGCTGAAAGATTTTAATGATAACCCACTTTTTAATGGAATGGCAATTTCAAATAAGTAGATCTACTAATACTATCAAAATCTGCGATAATCTTTAAAAGAAATAATAGAATTAAAAATAAAGACTTTAAAGAATGCAGATCTCTCAAAAGAAAAAAATAAATAGAATAACATTCAAATGTTTGGGGAAGAAGTTGATGAAAAACAATTCAAAGTTTAATATTAAATCTTTGCAAATGAAGATAAATAAGGAGAAGATTACCTTTGAAGAATCAATAAAACTTAAAACCCTTTAAAGGAATACTTAAAAAAAGAAGAAATAAAATTCTTATCTATTTTACAAGTAGTTTTGTAATTTGTATTCAATTATGAAATCTACAACTTTTTATAAATTAAAGTGCTGAAATATTAGAGGAGACAAAAAAGAAGATCCCTTCACTAAAACCTCAAAATGAAAGCAACTTGCTCAGCTGAACTGTTAAAGCAACCATTCCTTCTGGAGATTAGATGAAGGGCTAGATTTAACACTAACAGTTCTAGAATTGAGTTATTTTTTCTTTTAAAAAGTTAGAATTCTGCGAGCTGGGCAAGTTGGAGAGTCGGAAGAGATAACTTAAGAAGCATTTTAAACCACTGATGTGTATTTCTATTTCTGAAAAACCATAGTGTAGCTTCTAAGGGTTGAGCCAGTTTTGTCAAATTTATTATTCACAGTTAGTGACTTTGTTGGATTTTATCGTTATTCTCGATCTTTGCCAGGTACATATTGCAGTTATTTGCTGTTGACTCTTTTGACCCCTTTGTGTTGAGCTCACTGTGGAGAAGCTTGCATCTGTTGAATGTTCTACTTCCTAACAAGTTATTATTTTACCATCTAAGTTATTTGAGCCTAAGAGAAAGAGTTATTCGTTGTTCTATTGTTGGTCAGAATGATAAATAATTCAACACAACAAATCCAACCCAACTCAAAAAATAAAATAGCAACTAAATTAATGGCACCTAGATATCAAAAGTTGTCAGTAAAGTAAGAAAATAACACAAAATGAATACAAAAGAAACACGTAAAAAATTCAAAAAATATTCAAGACATAGACCTTTTCAAAAGACAAAAGAAAAAAAATGAAGAGAAAAAAAGTGAGTTAAATTATTTTTTTACCAATAAATAATATGAATAATATGGAAAATAAAACTGTTTAAGAAATCACTAACCCTTGCTGTGCGAAGAAACTTAATCTCTTTACGCCTTAACTGATGAGCTAGTAATAAACGATTATTCATGTTATCTTATTTCTTTGTTAATTTTATTAACATTATTTTTATTTGGCTTGATCTTGCATCACATGAAAGAGAGAACAATCATTTCTTCTTATCATAATTTTAATACATTATGAATCACATAAATTTCAACACATCGAAATAGAAGAGTCCATCGATGATAAATCTTCTTTATTGATTATTTGATATGCGTTGTGAGATTACATTTATCCTTCCACATTTCCATTTGGAAGATTAATAATATTGATATTTCCCATAAGCTTATTTTATTCTCTTTGCTAATACTCAGCTTACAATTCATCCTTACGCTGGCCATCATATTTATGGATTTCTGCTTTTAACTGCTTATAAAATGCATGCACTGTTGATACAGTTACATCTATTTTCATAAGGGATTATTTTATCTTTTCAAATTACTGAATTTTATCTGTCGAAAACAGTTTCTCCTATGTTAACTCGAAGCCAATCTAAAAAATGTTGGTCATCTAGGATTGATCTGCAAAGCTAGCCTCTACTCTGATAATAAACCTGCCTACAAACTCAATCAAATCTTGCTAGCTCAGCAACACACTCTATAAAAGTTTCTAAATTTCATCTAAATTGATATTACTATCTTTAGTATCTATGGGCCTGCTCAATGAAACAAGAAAATCCATTAGTTATATTTCTATTATTTCAATGATCGAGCAAACATGCCTCAGCTAATACTGCTAAATAGCATTTTAAACTTCATAATCTTCTTATTCAGTTATTTTGTGAGTTTTTAAAGCAAATGAAATAAAAATCTTTTCTTGGTTTGTGTCTTCCAGGAATTAAGCTCTGATTAGCTTCAATAGCTTTAGCAAAGAATCCCTTAAATCAATAAGCAACGTTGGGTTTCGCAATAACTTTAGAAACTCTTCGGACTGTAGTTTACTTAGAGGCTCCTGCTTAATAAGAAGATTATCATAAATGAAATTCGCTGTTCCTAAATTACTTCTCGTCTACAGAAACTAATTGATATTAAATTTAGAACAGTCAATTCGAGGTTTTTCTTGAATAAAAGTGGCTAAATAGTATTCTTAGAGCCGTTTGAAGTTGATCTGAGAAGAATCTTATGCATTCACAAATACGTAAAAGTCCTTGTCGTTTAAGAAATTATTGTATTCAACATTGATAAGATCAGAATAAGATACTTCGTGTAATTTCTTGGTTTATCCTTTTATTTTGGCAATATCTAGCAATTTATTCTATGTTGCAACTATTTCATAAATCTATGCGAAAATATTAGACTTATTAGGCTATCCATTGAGAAACAGAAATTACTCCAGAGTTAACTCTAATAACTGCGCGTTTGGATTGTTGAGGATCTATTTTTGGAAAAACACACAATTAAAGGTTCAAATAGAAGAAAAATATTAAAACAATACTTTTACTTTTTCAACTGAGCAACTCAGGGTTTGATCAATTAAATAGTTGATTTCCGGATATTCTTGCTTTATTTAAAAAATTGTCTTTTCTTTGATCTCGTTGATTGTTAGCTTAAAGTTTAAATGAATTCTGAGAGAATTCGAGAATTGCACTATCGGATAGACGTACTTTAGATTTTAAATCAAATTTTATTGGTCTTTCAGTAATTTCAACATTGGGTAATTCTTATTCATAGAATCTAAGCATGATATTTTATCGAAAGGATTTCCAAGAAATAAGGTTTAGTTTAGATTTTTAATTGAATTCAATTAATAAATAAACCGATACTCATAATTATTCTCATAATTCGAGGATAATTTGTCGATTATCTGCTTAAGTGATGGATTTCTATTCAAAGCTTATTAGTATAAGTAGATTTGTACTGAATTATTGGAAGTGTTTTAAAGATCAATATTTGACGAAAGATATTGAAACATCATCTGTATGCTCTTATTTTAGATAGGAGAAACGAACAAGCCAGTTGAGATATTCGCATTAATGATATCTACGAAGCACTAAAGGATAAATCAAGAAAAATAAATGTTCTAAAGTTACAAAAAACAAATTAAGGCAAAAGAACAATAACTTTACTTGTGAGGATGCTTACAGTATGGAGGCTTTCAGGATTAAACTGAAAGATGCTATTTCTGAGGATACATTTGCTAATTCTTTCACAATGCTTTCATAATTTGCATATTTTAAGATGTTCTTTCTGTGCAAATCATCACCGAAAATGACAGAGAAGCAATTAATGAAATATCTGGCAAACGCAGAGTCCATCTTGTAAATGTTGTTCTAAAAATATGAATGCATCATTCTAGTCTAAATATAATCTTATTGTTAAGATTATTGTTATTATTATTCATAGCTTTGATTCAAGAGACTTGTAATGCTTATCCCAAGATTACTAAATCGAGTTTATTCTATTATAATTTTGTCAGCAATCATACACAGGCCTTTTTTAATATTTATGCTAACAGATTCATCGCAATAATCCTGAGCTAAAAACAAGCTACAAAAGTGCAGAAACTTTTCCACAAAAAAATGCTGTATTTGCCTGTTAATAAATGATATTTTCATGTGGATTAAGAAATAAGAAATGTTCAGACTAAAAATAGCTCTCTCATGATGATATTTGCTAAATGTTATTTCAGTTGGTGCAAAGAAAGCATCAACAGAGTTTTTCTTAATAGGGATAAGTTTTCTATTGATTTCCTTAGGATAAAATAATAAAAAGAAAAAACAATAATTGCAGATTTTTATTGTGGAAAAAGAAAAATAGTTCAAAAGAAATTTACCTCATACAAAGAAATGTTCTCAGAATAAAGCAATTCTTTCAATTCTAGAAGGTAGTTAAGAATATCAGCTGTATCATTATCAGCAACGAAGCAATGCAACAGAGCATTTGTGGTTGCCCGTTAGTGCTGAGGAGGTAAAGATGAGTCCTATAAAATCTGAATTGTGATGAACTCCAGAAGAAAATCATTCAAATAATCACTAGCGTTTTCCCAATTGCTTTAAATGCAAATAGCTATTTCTTCAGCTGATATAAGGAATATGTCGAGACAATCGCACAGCCTTATCATCATTTTCTCATGCTTCCATAAAAACACATGGATGCTTTGAAATGAAGGGAAATATTTCCACAAATATTTCATAGTATCCTTGAGATTCTTAGAGTAAGCTTTTATTTAGAGGATATCTTCAAGGTAAAGTTTAATATTTTTCTGCTGCTGTATGAATCCAAATAACTCACTTACCTCTCTTGAAACCAAAAACTCAAAATTCTGAATATCATTATCATAGTCGCTTCTCCGGTCTTCTATTTTCTTAAATAATCCTTTGGAGCAGATGAGATTCTGCGATTTCGGAATGAAATTCAATGAACTCAGAATATTTAACCCTTCATTGTTGTACTTGATATTCTGATTAAAGTAATCGGAGATATACTTAACATCATCTTACTGTTCTTTAAGAGGTGCCGTCCTCTAGTTTGAAAGCAAGAATCCTTTTTGTTCCATTAAAATTACAATTTAAGAGAGTTCTTAGGCAATCATTCGCTTAATGTGGCTCATCATGATTTTTTCAAAGTTAAGCAGAGGGATAATGGAGGAATCTTTCTTGATGCTATTCCAGAATAAAGAAGAGTTGATATTTTTAGACCAATCTTGCTAGAAATTGTTATTATTATGAATTTTTTGGATTAATTACTGGTAAAGGAAATTGAGCATTCCACTTTATTCGTTCTCAAATCCTTGAGAAAATAAGCCTTAGAAATATTCAATTCGCTGATTGAGATACCGGCATAGTTCAGATGTTTTTTTTAAAGGCTACTGATTTGAAAAATTTGATATTTTTTATAGGCCTTATTCTTCTAGTTGTCTATGATCTTAGCTATTGCTAGATGAAATAGAAAAACTTGTCATCATGCTTACAGCAAACCCAGGGAGACCAGTGAAATAGTTAAAAATATCCTTGTCTTCGATGATTGTGAGAAGGTTATGTTGGCTTAGATACCTGAAATTCAATTTAGATCTGATTCTATGGATAGCTTATTCCGTGTATGAGGTGCTTAGCGTGTAAATATAAGGTAGAAGATTATCAATCTGTACTTGTTTCCAGTTATTTCCATAAGATAATCCTTTGTTTTATTGGGGATTGATTTGGATTATAAAAATGATATGTTTTGTAAGTTAGTTGATATTCTTTTACTGATTTATGTTGAGATTAAGGTTATTATTATTGTTGTCATTGTAGTAATTATTGTAGAATTTATCGAGTTCTGACTTAACGTAGCAGATATTTTGCAAGGATTCTTCATTCTGATCTGCTACCACAAGAAGTAAATTTGATTTTGCAGATTGAAAGAATATCTCCATTTCATCGAGAAATGCAATTTTTGAACTTTTTATCTTCAAATCAATTACGTAACTTATCAATCCCTATGAGCTTAACAACTTTTCAGCGCAATTTTCATATAACTAAGAGGTAGTATAGACGATTGCCTTGAAACCTTAAGCATGTTTTTCTTGTTATTGTACTTCTTTATTGTTTTTCAAGGAATATGCAGTAAATTCAATCAGATCATCTAAATATCCTCTGCTCAGCCATTCTTCGTATAAAGAAAAGAATTCCATGTTACTCGTTTGATTTATTATGGCTTATCTAGTAGAAATATTTCCTAGTTCGTTTAAGCATTGGGCACATAGAATCTACTTTTGCTGTTCATCCATAGCTTGATTTATTGAGCTGAAAGCAAGAATGATGCTTGTTAAATCTGATTTAGAAGACAACACAAATACTGAACTCTTCAATTCTGATTTTATCCTCTGAACTCTGTTGAAAAGATGCCAAAAAGTATGATTGATCACAAAGGGAGATTTGAAAAAGAGTCAAAAAGATAAGCATTCGATGAAAACGATAGATAAAAATGTAAGTTATCATTCCTTTTAAAATGAGTTACTTGTCATAGAGAATATCTAGAACTTATTGTTATTCAGGATTTAAGACATCTGAGGATTCTATGAAGTATTTTTCAAATCGATTTATTAGAGCTGTGTCTATTTAAGCGTACTCTTCAGGTGTTACTATTATTGTGAAGATAAACTCACTTGGTATGTCGATTCTAGTTGCATAGGACTTATAACTGATTCTGAATGTGTTCTTATCTCCCACTTTGATAAAATTCATTGTAAAAAAATCGTAATAAATCGTATAAAGATAGTGCTGCTGAACAGAGATGATATTGATTTTTTATTCAATTAGCGAATTTATAGAGCTGATTTCCCTACTCATGTCTTTGTTTTTATCCTCCTTAAAATCACTTCCAACAAACACCTTGAACAAAAATAAGCTCAGATTATACATTTTCTTGATAGAAAATATGAAACAATAAAATTAGAAAATATTACAAAAAAATCTTTGAATAGTAATTTTTTCTATTTTCTTAATGTTTATTTATTACTTCAGCTTGCTTCTAATGTTCCTTAAAGATATTTTAAATGTAGTTTAAGGCATACTGCGGGTTTTTTGAAATAATCATTAGAAAACGAGAATGATAAAATTCTCCGTTGTTGATTGAATTCAGAGTCTCAGAGATTAATTCTTTTTTCATTGGCTGAGGCAAGTGTTGAAGTTAAAAATTTTCCTTAAAAGTATTTGAAATAAGTTAAAGATTAGCTTTGGATCCATCGAAGTTTTTGAATAAAGCTCGAGTTAAAATGTCTATTATGCCTTTTTCATCTTATGGTTTCTATGATATTTAAAAGCACGTGTATTTTATGGTATAATAGAAATCTCTTGTGCTGTGAATATTGTTGTTGCATTTATCCCTGAACGTATTGTATACATTAGCAAACTTTTAAAAAGAAAATAAAAAATGTGAGCTTAGTATGTGAGAAAAAAATATTTATTTTACATTCCTAAGGATATCAATCTCAGATGGTTTGGTTATTTTGAATTCAAAGGCAATTTTCTCAGCAAATTCCTTTAAATCTGAATTAGATAAACGAAGCCGAGGCAGATGCATGCATCTATTCATCTTTGCGAGATCTAATTCTGAGTTCGAAATTGCTACAAATGCAAGTTTGCTATTTTCTAGCAAGAAATGCAAAATCTAAGAAAATAAAACAATTTAAAATCTTCACCAACAAATCAAAAAATACCTTATTTGGATTATGAACACTTTTTTCCCCTTATCCTATTTCATCATAAAACACCACAGAAATTGCTTTTCTTTTCTTTTGCATCTTTTGCTAGCCATTCTCAGGTTGGTTAGATACTTCTTAAACATGCTCTGAAATTTTATTTTAATAAATTAAGGCTTGTTCAAACACTTCTGAAATGTGTCTAGACGTTGTTTACATGTTTCCCTAAAAAAATAATGCATATTCTAGAAAATACTCAGAGAATAAATTTTAACTTGTTTTTTTTACTTGATAATAAAATTCTTTGACAATGGAAAAATCTTTGAATAAGCTACTGCTGCTGCTAGATCCATCTTTGAGAGCTCCAAGTGCGATAGAAAAACTAAGGGTCTTGGAGGTTCCAGGTTCTCCTGTGATAATCAATGGAATTTTGTTTAAAATGCAAATCAAAATGCAAAACGTATTTTCCATCAAAGCCTAATTCTTAGCAATATACTTTGAAGATATTGAGCATTGCTTCATTAACCATTCAAGCTCCTCTTTAACTATGACACTAAATGAATCTTTTGATTTTATCAAGCTATTAACATTATCTTTTGTCTCTTTTTCATCTTCATACCATAAATACTAAAAGAATTCTTAGTAAAATTATCTTTTCTTTTAGTTCAACAGTCTTAGTTGATAAATCATATATGAAGAAAGCACAATCGATCTGTGGTTAATTTCTTCAGATGAATATTTTTAGCAAGAAAAATATTTGATTTTGAAGAATTCTAACAAGTTTAAGAACCTGCTAACATCTCTTAAACTCACAGATCTATCAGTTTGCTCGTTCCTAATAAATAACTAAGATTACATGAGCAATCTCTGCAATTTTGAGATTTCCTTTTTTTGTATTTCCATTCCAGGTCGCTTGCTGAAAAGATTGATCATATTTAGAATATAGATATTTTCTTCTTACTATCCTAGACTCTCATAGTTGACTATATAAAATGCGTAACTCTCTCGCATAGGTTCGACATGATAAACTAGTTTGCTGTTGTTATTCAGATGATCATCTGATTCCTAAATCCCTGATGTTAAGGTTTTATCTGATTCATATTTTCGATATTCATAGGGGTTACAAGCAGCCACAAACAAGATATTTTCATCAACTTTTCTTCCATTTAAATGTCGATCGATGATTATTTCTTTGAGAATTCCATTCACAGCTTGCGTTGTATTGAATTCATCAAAAAATATGATAATTTTTTAGGAGTTTTTCTGAGCTTTTCTCTCAATTGACTCAATGCCTGAAATAATGGATTCTACTAAAATCCCAGGGTCAACTTCAATAACTTCAAACCCATAATCCATCAGTTGAGCCAAAATCTTTATTGATTAAGTCTTTCCAATACCAGTTTCACCCATGATTATAATTGGAAGGTTAGCCATTATTCTATAAGCAATTTAGATCATCTTAAATGTATTATCTGGAGTAAGGATAAATTGCTTGAGAATGTCAGTATCAAGCTAGTCTCGTTTTTTCATAGTACCAAGGTCGATTAATGTTCCAGGATTATCACAAGTGATGTTAATAAGAGTGTGGGCTAATAATTCTTAGTTATTTTCATTTAAACTAGGAATAACAATAGATTCGGAATGTAAATATAAAGAAGAGTAAATCGAGAGAAAATCAAAGAAACTGTTTAGGTTTTCTTTTTATTTTTCTTTATTTTGAATTGCTGCTGTCCAGGTGTTTCTTTTAAAGAAGAGGATGTCTTTCATAAGATTCTCGTACTTTTTCATTTTGTTCTTTGGAAAAGAAAAAAAAGAAAAATTAAAATATTTTACAAATAGATTTGACAAAAAAACTTCAATAGTTTTGCTCTTTTTTACCTTCTAATAGATTCGATTTTCTTATTCACTTAAGACTAGCTGTATATTTTATCTGTCAACTTTCCAAATGTCTTCATTTACTTTGATGCTTTTTTGATAATCCTACTCGATAAGTCCTAACTATTTCATCTCCTCATTTACAATTTGTTTGTATTATTTGGAGTTAAAACATTTTAGGAAACAAGCTTTGAAGCAACCTTTGAGATGCTATTGCTAACTGTTTTCACTATTCTCTATATGTTTTTGGCGTAATCTTTTCAGTGAATTAACTTACTTTGCCATAAACAATTTCTTCTCAAATATTTCCTTTGATTTATCCTTGTTGACTATTTCTTCTTCAACTAAAAATGTGTTATTCAATGACTATTCCATGATTATCTCTATCACAATATTTCTGAACTTTTAAAATAAACTGGAATCAGCTTGCATCTTCATTTAAATAGCTTATTATTCGATTTCTTAAACCTTCATACTGGAAAAAGACTCAATAGTTTCAAATTGTCTTATTTAGATGTAAAATTATTGGAAAAATAACTTGACATGTGTATAAGTTATTTCATTTAAGTTGTGCTTTATAAAAATGTCAGTTAAAATCTCTATTGCCGCCTGTTTTTCAATTACGTCAAGAGGTTGAAAGGGGTCTGTAAAATCGGCCAAGTAAAAATAGTCTTCTGAGAATTGAAGACCGTTAAGGTATCTTAAAACAACTTAATCCTAGCTTTCAATATAATCATTAAATTCCAAATTGTCTAAAGAACACTCGATTCTCTTATTGTTGGACAGTTTTAGCTCAGGAGTTGAATTAATGAATTGAAGAAAAGTTGCATAGGGTATGTCGAAGTAGTTAGCTTTTTCAATGTAGAAAATGCAATTTTTTGGAAAAACAAAGATATGCTTAAAGTTGTAAAAAATTGAATTTAGCATGATGATTTAATAGAGCAAGATGTCGATTTCTTCGTTTTAATCAAAGCAGATTTCTAAATGAAGAGAGAGGCGTTTCATATCCTTTCCTGGATCTTGTATTTTCAAGACGCTCTTCATCAAGTGGCTTTTATCTTTGAAAGAGTGAAGAGGAAGTCGAAACCCATTGTTATCCATGAGTTTGTTGATTTAAAAGGATTTTCCTTCACCTAAAAAAGAAACAAGTAAATTTAATCAGATTAAAATATTTTAAATCACATTAACAAAAAAAAGTTTATGAAGGATTTTATAAATATGATCAATTCTGTGTGATTCAGATATTTTTTACCAGCTTTTTTTGAATGGAAAAGAAACACGTTCTACTTTGAAACTTCCACCGTGTCTTCATATTAGGTCTCATCAGAAACGATTCTAAGAAAATCATCCCATATTTCTTATTTTTATTTATCCTCCAGACAACTCTTTTAACTCTTCAGCTTAACTTAGTAGATCACAAATAAGCTATTTGGAGATTTAGTCTGCTATGAAGAAAGTTCAGTGGCTACCTTAAATATGTATTGTTAGCTAAAATGTTTGAGTAAATGAAAATTCACAAGGAAGTATTTATCTGAATCTTTGCTATGATTCTGCAACTGGAAGAATCTAACTCTAGAAATGAACGTTTCAATATCTTAGATTGATGTTTCTTCATCACAAAAGAGGATTTGAAACTAGCTTATACCAGGAAATCTTAATAAAAACTTTAGGCAACCTTCAGTATTAGATACAGCTACTTTTCTAATCTTAAGGGTTTCTGAGATTCCTGATAAATCGATTGGAATAATTAATTTCTATTTTTGAAATTGATCTTGCAATACACCAATTATTGCACCAGCTCTCTCACTAGTTTCAGAATCATAAGAAAATGAAGTTAGTTGATCTGCATTATTATCATTTAGCTGAAGGTTATCAGAGTCAATATTCATGAGCTTAAGAAAGAAGAAACAGTTGTTGATATGTGTTTCTTCACAAGTCTAATATTATTAGTATTTTATGTCTAAACTCTTAATCACTTTTTTCTCATTTTTATCTTAAACAATTTGCTCAATCACTTTTTTCTCATTTTTAAATTAAACAATTTGATCATCTAAATCATCATGTAACTTATTATATTTGAGGACAAAGTATGATGCTAAGGATCTCAGCAATCTATTAGGAATCAGATGTAAAACTGGATTATTCATTTTTTCTTAAATCAACAGTTGTTTCCATTCTTAAGCTTTATTGTTGAGATCCGTTTTCAAATCTCCCATCTTAGCTATTGCTTTACCGTTATCCTCCACAGCTACAACTACCTTGATAATTTAATCTTCTAGATATCCAATCTCCTGAAGCTCACACAAAACGAGTTGAATTTGTTCGGCAAAAGTAATGAATTGCTCAAATTTATTTTTCTTATCAATAAAAATATCAGAAATATGTTGCTCATTATTTATCGTTTTTCCTTTAGCAAATAGCTGCAAGCGTGACTACATTTAATAGATTTCATTCATGTCAAGGATTTTATTAGGCTCGTTCTTTAAAGTTACCTAGTTTTGAAAATAAAGAAGCTGCTGTTAGAAAAAGAAAAGAAGTAATTTTGATTTACCAAAAATTAAATGGAGTAAGACGGTTCATTAGATTTAAATGAATAAAAAATCTCTATAGATCCATTTTCCAGGAAGCTGTTCATGATCATTTGCGAATTTTGCTACTTATTTTATAAGAATTCTTCAAGGTTTTCTGTTAGCTTGTGTGTAAATTAACTGACATAGTTTATTTTTTCAATTATGTAAGGCCTTGCTTGCAACTCTGCTAAATATTTTTTACAAAAGGCATATGCTTCCAAGATAGTTTTGAAATTCAACTTATCTTTGTTCTTCTTCAGATCTTAGATTATTTTTAAAAGTTCTGAAGCCGCACTTCCAACATCTTCTTGATCACTTAACCTGATTTCTTTGATGGTTTCAATAGAATATTTTTGAACGATTTAGTCTACTGAAATTATTCTATGGATGAACTCAAAGACTTTAATTTTGTTATGATATTCTTTTTCTTCAACCTTGGAGAAATCAATGAATTCTTAAAACTCTTGACTAATCTCTTAATGCTTTGAAATGTAATGATTGTGTTCAACATTTTGAATTGTTATATTTTTTTACTATGAAATCTCGTTTAGAAATTATTGTAAATTTTCAGGAAATACTAAGCTTGTCTTTCTGCTTTATTCCTCAATAAATGAGATTAAATTGATAAAGTTTCTCATAGAAACAGAGGTTTCTTGCAGTATTACTAAAGGATAAACTTTGAGTTTGTATTCTTTTGAAAGACCCATCAAGGTTTAAAATATTCCAAACAGACTTTCAATTTCTTCTTCTACTCTCCCAGTTGGAATTGATGTCAGCCCGTTTTCCAAGTAGAACAGATAGTTCCCTTTTAATGCTGGACAACTTGCAAGTATTTCCTCAAGATCGAACTTGAATTTATTTGGGTAAGATTATATTTTAATTTCCTCAGAGGAATTGCTTGAAGTCAGCTACAAGAGATATTAGTACATATAAAAGAGCCTTGGGATAATATTGCGAGTAATATTATGGCAAACTTATTTTAAATTATCCTCTTAGGAGAACAGCCTTGAAAATTTGGTGAATAAACTAGATTACCAAAGGTAACTTGAAATCTCAATAATATCCTAGAATTCATTTAATTCCCCTAAATCATTATTAGATAAGATTTCTTTGATCGTCTTATTATTGTATTCTTGATCAGAGACACTGTGAAAAGCCCTGAGCTTAGAAGGAACAGAGAATCTACCAGAAACCAGTTCAATGAATTTCTTAATATTTTGCATTCTAGAAGATACCTCACTGAGCTTCTTTTCTTATTCTAAAGTTAATGTTATACTAACATCAAAACAACTTAAAAACTGCTAGTACAGCTTCTTTGAGCTAGTCCAGTTATGATATTTCTTCCATGTGATTTAAGTTTGGTTTTTATAAGTCATAGCGAACGCTTTACATCTCATGAATAAGGAACTTTGCTAAAAGAGACCATCATATCGCAATCTTTCTACTATTGAAGGATAAAACTCACTGCTAAAGAGGGTATCTTCTGAGAACGGTTTTATTGTATTAGCTTACTCAAATAGTGCTAAAGCGATACTGTTCTTAGAATAACCTTTGATTAATGTTTAGTTCTCGTTAGTCATAATTTGAATTAAATTCAAATATTTCTCAGGATCATTTGCTTTACTAATGACTTTGTTGATAAATTGCTTATCGACCTGAGCTATTACCTATTCAATGAAATCCTTTGTTTTTTAATTATTTGCTTGTCTTTTTTCTTGTTTTAATATTTCTTAAAGCATACTGTAATGTTATTTCAAGAATTCCTCATTGAGGAGTAGATAGATCTTATTTAGGAGACGCTACAGAAGTTCCGCAGGTTAATTATGATCACTATCCCTGAAATTCAGACACCATCCTTGGAATATAACAGAGAGCATTAAGCTCACTGAAATTTCATCTAACTCATTTCTTTATTTTTCCTAAACTGACGCTTATTTTGAGCAGGTTTTGTAAAGAATATCAATAAACCATGGCATTTCTTTGAATTCCAGAAGATTGCTGCACAGATTAACTAGTTAGTTTGTGAACTTGGTTCTTTTTATTAATTACAAGGGTAAAATTTTGTTCAAAAGAATCTCCGAAAGAATTAATAATAAATTCTTTCTTTGCTACTTTAGGAAATCAAGAATAACGTTTTCATCTTCTTCTTCTCTAAAATTGTCAAAGTTGAATTATTGAAAGGTTTGCTCGATACATGACTGTAAATCAGAAAAAATTATCTTGAAATCTATTTTGATAAATTCAAAGAATCTAAGGGTTTTAATTATGGGAGATTAAACTAAGAGAGGTTTTGCAATATCAATTATCCACTTTTAAAGGGAAGTTATTTTAGTTGGTTGCTATTGCTATTGTTTGCAGATTAGACTTTAAACTATTGCCTTATTTTCCTGTAAGAAATTTTAGAATTTAGTTAATTCCCTTATTTACTAGCTTTTAATCTAAAGTATTTAAATAACTAAACTATCTTGAACACACACTTGATCCTTTGATTGAGCATCCTAGAAGAACTTCTGTAGGGCTTACTACTCAGAAGAAACAGAAATCAAAAAGTTATCAATATGCCCTGGTGAGATCTCAAATCCAAAAAGATTTGCCATCCTAGCGATTTCAATAAATTTTGAAGTTTTATTTGTTAAATCGTACCATCTATTGAGCTCTTCAATCATGCATTTAGTTTCATTTACATAATGTTTGCGGTATTTAATGGCATTCGCTGTATCTTCGTTTTCATTCTATTGATTCCAATATTACTTCATAAAAAATGAGAGTTGATCAAAATACTCTTACACCTATTAATCAGTGACACTATTTTTGAAAGATAAATTCATTGAAGCCATAAGCCAGAACTTTAGAAATGAAAGAAGATCTAAAGCTAGCTTGTGGAGATCTTTAAGAACTGAGAGACTTAGTTGTTATTCATTCAGTTGTTGATTTTTGAGAAATGAAAGATAATCAGTAAACCCTAGCTTGAAAATCATAAAAGCTGCTCTGCTTTGATCATAAATTGGTTTGTAAGCCTCGTAGTTGATATTTGCATTGCATCGAAGATAAAGATTTCTAGGATTAAAGAAACTTAATTCACATTACTGGAAGATTCTCCTCTAATTATCATGTCCAATTTAGATAATTTTTAGAAAAATATTCTAAGTAATAATCTGAGGCATTTGAACTGAATAGTAAATCATACTATGAATTTGTGCAATTGTATTTTTGTCAATTTCTCCACTCAAAATAGGAGGATACACTTTGGAAAACTTTAAGTCAGAATAAGTTAGATAAAACTCATATTTTTCCAACCCTTAGAAACTTTTAATCTAAAGATAAATTATTCTTTCATTTTTATATTCTCTTTGAAATACGATAACTAATTCGATTTCAGGAATACTGTATGACAAAGGTTCTTGTTTTGGTGGTTAAACAAAATTATTCACAGCTTATTTGATGGATTAATTTTGAGCTGGGTTGCTTTTATTTGATTGATTATTATCAGGAATTAGTGAATTGTATTGAGGTAATTAAGCTTATTATGGTTATCCTTCCTCTTATTAATTAATATTGCCCCTGTTTTAGTCATTCTTTATTTGGTTATTATTATTTTGGTTGTCTTTTAATTATTTGTTAATTTTGTCTTCTTGTTAATTAGAAGCCATATTTTCTTAATTGTCGTCTTTTTTTATCGACTATTAATTTGGATGGTTTTAAGCATTTGTATCTTAGTTTTTTCTTTGGGTATCTTCTAAAACTAGCTTTTTTTCATCTATTACACTTTATCTTTGATTTTGCTTGTTGTTTAGCAAGTTTTCAGTTTCTTTATTCGAATCAAGAAGGTATTAACTTAACTTTTGATCAAAATAATCTGAATGTGAGCCTTAATCCTAAGTTTTATGCTACAAATTTGGATTTGCATCTTTGTTTTGCTAATATTTTTATTCTTATGCTGAAGTGTTGCCATCGATTATTGATTTGTATTTTTCTGAACGCAGCTTAGAAGAATCTTAAATGTTTTTTACATCTTATTACCCTAAGGCTTTTTTGATAATTGAATTCTGATTCTCCTTTGCTGGATTGGGAGATATGTTTATTGTGATCAGATTTTCTGTAGATTAGTTAGATTCAGAAGGCATTGTTCCAAGGAGAAGCTGTGATTAGCTTCCTTAGTCTTTGATCATCTTCCTAAAAAGGTTTTGCGCGAAGATTTAATTATGTTCTTTTCTTTTTTCAGTTGCAGGAGGAGAAGGGTATCAGATTTTTTATGAATTTTAATTATTTCTCACATTTTCTCTAAAGGAAGTTCTTCTTCAGGGGAATTTAATTCTCTATTTTAATAATTCCCTCCCCCCTTCCCTGAATTTCCTTTCCTCCTTATTTTCCATTTGGTATGTTTTAACAATATGCACTCTCTTATAAAAATATTTTGCATATTTCTTTATTTGTAGGAAGTACTTCACTGTCAAACCTCAAAGGTTTTACAAAATATTCTTTTATCAATTAAATGATGCTTTGCATGTTAAAATAAAGAAAATAATACTTAATTTACTTGGATTTTACTTGATATTTCTTTGAATCATGATTGGGAGGGGGGAGGCTTGGGGGTTAGCCCAAAATAATGTAAAAAACACAAGCAATCTTTTATTACAATTATTACTAAGAAGATAAAGGGAAAAATAATAAATTGGGAATCTTTGAATTTCTATGAAGGCTTTGATTATCAGTTTTTTCTTTTCTCTTTCAACTCTCCCTTTTGTTGAAAGATATTGTAAAAAAAATGAGATAAATAATTTTCAAATTTTTTAATTTAAAGAAACTAAAGAGTACCTCCTTAATAAAAAAAATTTACACGTTAAAATATTTATATTATGGTCATTTAAATTCAGATGAAAAGTTAATTATTTCTACTGAGAACTATGCCAATATGAGACTAATGAAAATAACACTTTAATATTTTTTAGGAGAAACAAGACCTTTTGTACTCAATATTGAAGAAATTCTTTGTTAACTTTGCGAAAGAAAATTCTAAAGTCTAAGGAATGAACAAAGATTATCTAAAAATACATTCAAACGAATTTTTGAAAAGAATTCCCAACATTTGAATTAAATAATCTTTTGAATTTCAAATTTCCTAGCTTTCTAACTCTCTAACAACAACAAAATACAAATATTTCAAAGATCTTTGCATTGATTTATTCAAATGCTCTTAAAATTAATTTTGGATTGATTCCCTTTTTTTTTTGAAGGTCATTTATTTTTTTCATCTCAAATAAATGAAAAAAAATATATATTGTTCTGTTTTTCTTATTGTAATGAAATTATTTCATTCAAAAAAATAATGGATTTATTTGTTTTTAGAAGAAGAAAACAAATGAATGATTTTCTTTATTTCATTTTACACTGCTAAACAAAAAATAATTTTTAACTCCCTTTAAAAAGACAATTCATTTTTCTATTTGTTCGAAAGAAACTTGGAATCATTATTTTTTCACTCAATCTAAAACCAATTTGAAAGCAAGTTACTTATTTTGGATGCATATTTCAAAAATAAATATCCATCCCATTTGATATTAATAGGCAAAGCTCGTAATCAATTTTGAAAAACTCTTTGAAATAATTACTCTTGTCTGAATGTAAATTGCTTGATTTCTTGGCAATAGATTTAACATAATCCTTCCATTTTACTGAATCCAATTTATTTTTATTTAAAAATATGTGTTTTAGGAAGAATAGAAAACAGAAATATTGTAAAGTTACTCTTTTCATGGACTATTTATTTCAAGAAAGAGTTGGGCTTTTTATGAAAAATAAACTAACAGGTGGTAGTTGCATGCTAATATTTCAAAAAGAAAACATGCTGAACAATCTTTTTACCATTGAATCATTTAAACTTAGAAAGAAAAAAAAAATCAATCTTTAATGGACTGAAATATAAGAATTTTACAGAAAGAAATGTAGATTGACTCATTGATTTTCCAATCAAATGACACTCCAAATAATTAGTCCATCATTCGATTCGGTTGCTTAAATCCATCGAAAAAATGAGAGAGAAATAAATATTATTAATCAACATTACAAAAACTAAATTACAGAAATATTAACTCACATTTATTATTTCAATAATGACCAACCAAACCAAAACTAAAATTGCTGTCTTTCAGCTCATTTTATTGCTGGGTTTGATATCAGTAGTATAATCTCAAAGTGAAAACACTTCAGAAATGGAATTGGGTAATACTGAAACTACAACCAATCCAACTGAAACCACTGATAATACCGACAATGATAGTAACACCCCCACACTTGACCCAGTTATTCCAATTTAGAATAATACAACTCCAATTACCCTTCAAATTAACATCCCTTCTGGATATTCTAACGAAGTTTCCTGGGAAGAAAAGTCATATTACCTTCCATAAGCTATTCAAATCTTAGGCTAAGCCTCCGGATCCCTTGTGTCAGATCAAGTTGTTATCGATTTCAACGTTGAGACTCTTGATAAACTCGCTGGAAAATCTTTGAATCTTAACAACGAGATTATTCAAAACTCTGTGAATTTACTCTTAGATGGAATCCTACAACCAACTGAAATCTCCACCTAAGGTGTTAGCATCCAAAAACAAGTCAAGTACGTTTACAATAACGGAACCGGCGTATGGGATCAAGTGTTTGAAGGATACAAAGTCAATAATCGCTTGAAAATCATCACAGACAAAGTCGATCAAGCTGGGTAAATCATCGACATTGCTGTAGCAAACGGAATTGATTAGATTGATTCTGTGTAGTTCCTTCCTTTGGCATCGAATGTTAAAGAGCTCCAAGATAGTTTGATTTCATAAGCAGTTGAGGATGCTACTAACAAAGCTCATTTAGCTCTTCTCCCACTGGGATATGAAGTCTGCGGTGTGAAAAGTGTGAATATCATAGACAACACGAATTCAGGATAGTACTTGAAGGCACAACAGAGCAGTGATGCTTCTGTTTCAGATAGCTCTCTTCTAACTTCTACACCTCTTTTCTCTGGTCGCTCACACTTCACAGTCTAAGTGAATGTCTAGTTCCTTATCACAAAATCAGCAGTTGAAGTTCTTGTTTCACCTCCTGCTTCGTGAGGTTAACAATGTATGTGTTCATGTCTATCTGTTAGTCATTTTCTTTCATAAACACTGTTGTTACATTTCCTAATTTTCTCAAAAAAATCGAAATTAAATATTTAGGTGTGCATTCAAATTGCCTAGTTGTATTCTCAGTTCATTTAACAAAGCATACTGAAAAAAATTCTGATGAAATAATTCAAACTCTCTGACGGAATATCTAATAATTGATAATTTGCGGAGAAGAAATTAACTCAAAAATATTAATTCTCATATTATGAATTAACCAAAAGCAAAACACAGCAAGCATGAAGACCAAAATATCTCCAAAACATCAACTGCAAGATAACTATTTTAAAGAAACAAAAGGCTATTTACTGTGATTTATATTGCTTTATTTATTGCGATTTTCATTGGCTTACTGTCTGCGAGCTTTATGTTTATCAACAATGATGAAAGATAAAGATAATTTACAAAGAAGGATAAGTCTATCTAGGATAATAGCAATGTTGAATTTAACAATCTAGTAAGAGAAAACATATTTGAATCTTGTGAATCCATTGGAGATTACTCAATGTCTGAAATTGAGACAAAAATTCAGCTAGGCTAAGTAGAAGACGATATTGCAAAATAAGAGAACGAAGCGAAGATAATAAGAGCTCAATTGTTAAGGGAGTTTGAATCTTCAGAGACATTTGAATCTCTTGAATTTCTTGCTATTCCATAAGTTCCTGCTAAAAATTTGACAATTTCCAAGTCTATTTAAGAAAATGTTTAATGCCTGGTGGAATTCTATGACTCCCATGAAGGAGATCTGACGTTTGAGGAGATTAGAGCTTGTGAATTAGTAGAATTTGAATATGCCTAAATTATCAGAGGGTAGATGAGTTCGTTGTTCGAAATAAGGAGACATTTAGTGAATTTAGTTAGGAGGATTCAGCTCAATTAGTAGATTGTGCATTCAAACATAATGAAGCCAACGCAAGGGATAATCATAAAATCATCTCTCTTTATCTTAAAAAGCCTTTCTTTGTTGAGTGAAAAAAGCCCAGAGTATTTTAGATTTTTAGATGAGAAATTGATGGAGATAAATGAACTGAAAAACTCCATTCCTATGAAAATAGCAATAGAATAACTAGCAAAACAATGGGAGGATAACTGGAAAGAAATGAAACTTATGTAACCCTCACATGTCGCGATCAGAGGAAATCATATTTAAAACTCAGTAACACTGAAAGTTGAAGAAGAATAAATGAAACACTCTAGTACTGAAAGTTATGAAGAACAGGAGTTAAAAGAGGAAAATTCATAGGATAAGAGAGTTTTAATGAAAGATAGATATGATAAAGAAGTCGTTAAAGATAAATAAACTTAAAATATTAAAGATTGTACTAAAGGAATTAGCTCAGAGAATTGCATGGATAACAGAAATGTGGAAATGAATGAAGATCTTTCTAAGATTTACTCTGCAGGATAAGATAGTTAAAAAATACAACATGATAGCTTAGATAATGATCAGTTAGGTCTTCTTCGTCTAACAAGTGAAGAAAGAGATGAGTTAATACCTCTGAATACTTAAGTCAAAATATTATGGAAAAGCTCCTTCTACAGGAAGAACTTTAAAAATCTACAAGCCAATAATTATTATCTTGCTGAAAGATACCCCAAGAAACAACAAAGACAATAATTGTGAAAGAAAGAAACAATTTTTTTTGTTTAGTTTCTTCATCATAACCTTTTTGTTGGGCTTTTTTCTACATTTTAAAGAATGTCAATAATTAATATTAATTCTACGGATGTTGTTGCAAAGAACATAATATAATGTTGATTATTTTCTTTTTGTATTTTGCTTAGTCGAAGTAGGAGTAAATCTGCTTATTATCATAAGAAATCTAACAAGAAAATGTATTTAAAATAGCCATCAATTATTTTATTAAAATCAAAAGTTGATTGAAGATTAAGAAAGAAATAATACATTAAGATTTTCTCACAGCTATAAATAATAAAACGCTAAAGATAGCAAAACTGTTTATTGTCGATTTCATACTAAAGAAGGATTATTTCTAATGATAATTTAGCTGAAAAAAAAAACTAACTCAAGTTCATGTCAAAATGAATAAAATATCTCCCTAAGAATTCTCAAGGCTTCCTTAGATTGGCTCATTATTTGAAATTGTTTTAGGTAAGTCAAGATAAAAAATCAACTTCAAAAACCTCAGATCTCTTGATGCTTACTAGCAGCAGGTCTACCCTCCTACACAATAATAGCCCCTAAGTATCAAAATCGTAATTAAATAATTAGCTCAAACAATAGTCAAGATATCAACTCAATTAGTGGGAGATCTGATCCAAGAAATCAGTAAGCTTGTGGCCTGCAACTGACTGAAAATATAATCCTAAAAAGACAACAATTTCCCTGAAAATTCGGAGGGACTAATTTCTAATCAAAGTCTAATAGCATTGAGCTTATCTTAGACACGAGCTAATTATTATCCTAAAAAACTGACTTAGTTATATCAATAGTTTTAGGGAAAAAAAAGAACAAAAAAACGAATTCGAATTCTTTAAAATATCTGCATTATTTTATTGAAGAAATAATCTCACGCATGAACAAATAAAACCTCAAGAAGAAGAGAGGAGTGATTCATATTTAGCTAAAATGTTGGGAGATGTAATTTCAAGAATCAGAAATTCAATTTGTTCTTAATTATTAGATAAAATGCAATATCAAAGTATGATAATCCAAGGAAAGAAAAAATCTGGTTAATAAAATTATTGGAATATTTATTTGATCCCACAAAATAG
>Ga0302271_10001456_pt1 | contig 22667 bp, 14 predicted proteins | sample III_Bog_N1_1_FD_198767 | JGI IMG/M metagenome (GOLD analysis project Ga0302271, IMG submission 198767) | Peat permafrost microbial communities from Stordalen Mire near Abisko, Sweden - III_Bog_N1_1 | ecosystem: Environmental > Terrestrial > Soil > Wetlands > Peat | place: Sweden: Abisko... | reverse complement strand
TGTACAACACTGGTGGCATCCGCCTTATGGGAGGGGTGTCAGGACACATTGTTCCGATGACTATTTATGGTTGCCACTTGTTACGTCCCGGTATGTCATTCAAACCGGGGATACAGGTGTCCTTGACCAACCTGTTCAGTTCCTTGACGGACGTCCCTTGCAGGCAGAAGACGACTCATATTACGATCTTCCAAACAGATCTGAAGAGATTGGCACTTTATACCAGCATTGTGTCAGAGCTATACTTAAAGGATTAAGTTTTGGTTCTCACGGGCTGCCTCTTATGGGTACCGGCGACTGGAATGATGGCATGAATATGGTAGGAAGAAAAGGGAAAGGGGAAAGCGTCTGGTTAGGTTTTTTTCTTTACGATGTGCTGAAGCAGTTCTCAAAGATTGCACTTATTAAGGAAGATCTGCCATTTGCTGAACGCTGCAAAAAAGAAGCACTGAAACTCCGGCAGAACATTGAGAAGAACTGCTGGGACGGGAATTGGTATCTCCGTGCCTGGTTTGATGACGGACAACTGCTGGGATCATCATCAAACCATGAATGTCAGATTGATTCGGTTTCGCAAAGCTGGTCAGTTCTATCGGGTGCGGGAGATCCTGAGCGCTCACGGCTGGCAATGGAAGCTTTCAACAAACACCTTGTACGACGCGAAGATGGTATAATCCAACTTTTGAATCCTCCGTTTGATAAATCTGACATGAATCCCGGTTATATAAAAGGATATGTTCCCGGAGTAAGGGAAAACGGAGGTCAGTATACACATGCTGCGATTTGGGCCGCAATGGCATATGCAAACATGGGTGACAACCTGCATGCATGGGAACTGCTTAATATAATTAATCCGGTAAAACATGCCGTATCTCCTGAAGGTGTTGCGAAATATAAAGTGGAACCTTATGTTGTTGCAGCTGATGTCTATGCCCTTTCGCCTCATATCGGTCATGGAGGTTGGACCTGGTACACTGGCTCTGCAGGATTGATGTACCGGCTTATAATTGAATCACTTCTTGGATTAAGGCTGGAAGTTGATATCTTGTATATTGAACCTCGTCTTCCTGCAGATTGGAAAAAATTAAATATTACCTACAGGTACAAGGAAACAAATTACCTTATTTCAATTATGCAAAAATATGATGATCATATAAGTCTTCAGATAACTGTCGATGGTAAGATTCTGAGCGATTCATCAATACACCTTGCTGATGATAAGATGGAACATTCTGCAGAAGTATTAATCTCTTTACAAATATAAAATGCTGATTCCAATTCTCAAACCACGAAATAATGAATATCTGATATGAAATTTGATATTCATTCTGAAAAATTCAGAGGTTTAACCACTAATCAGGCAAAGGAAAAGCTGCTTAAAGAGGGAAATAATGAACTTCCATCTTCAAAACCAAAAAATTTTCTTTTGATAGCGCTGGGGGTTATCAAAGAACCAATGTTTATTCTCCTTGTTGCCTGTGGCACTCTGTATCTGATTCTTGGAGATTTCAAGGAAGGGCTGATGTTGCTTGGTTTTGTTTTTGTTATAATGGGTATTGAGTTTTACCAGGAAAAAAAAACGGAAAAAGCTCTTGATGCACTTAAGGAGCTGTCCAGTCCGAGAGCTTTAGTAATAAGAGATGAAAAAGAAATAAGAATTGCAGGTTTTGAAGTGGTAACGGATGATATCATTGTTCTGCAGGAAGGGGACAGAGTCCCTGCCGATGCTACGATTCTGCATTCTGTCAATTTAATGGCTGATGAATCTTTACTTACAGGTGAACCCGTACCTGTAAGAAAAACAGATTGGGATGGGACAGAAAAAAGCGTCCAGCCTGGTGGAGATGATCTGCCATTTGTATATTCAGGTTCAATGATAATCCAGGGGAATGGAATAGCTAGAGTCAGCAATACGGGTACCAATACGGAAATAGGTAAAATCGGGAAAGCCCTGGAGAAAGTTAAAGAGGAGCCTACAAGGTTAAAACTCGAAATGGGTTCTCTTGTTAAAAAAATTTCAATCATTGCGGTAGGTCTTTGTGTCCTTGTTATCTTCTTTTATACAATAAGTCGGGGTAACCTGGTTAATGGCTTCCTTGCAGGAATAACACTCGCCATGGCCCTGCTGCCTGAGGAGTTCCCCGTAATTCTCACTGTGTTTATGGCTGTGGGGGCGTGGAGGATGTCGAAGGTAAAGGTTCTGACAAGAAAACCTTCAGCAATTGAGACATTAGGTTCTGCAACAGTTTTATGTACTGACAAAACAGGAACCCTTACGCTGAACAAAATGACTGTTTCGACGCTGTATAATGGCAATGAATATATGAAGGTTAAAGAATCGGGTGAAATTGCTTCTGAATTTCATGAAATAATTGAGTACGGGATACTTTCAAGCCAGACTAATCCCTTTGATCCAATGGAGAAGGCCATAACCAGCATGGGAAATATATATCTTAAAGGAACAGAACATATCCATACAAACTGGGAAATGATAAAAGAATATCCTCTTTCAAAGGGACTGATGGCAATGTCAAGAGTTTTCTCACATAAAGGGACAAATGAAAAAACAATCGCCACAAAAGGGGCGCCGGAAGCTATTTTTGAACTCTGTCATCTCAATAAAGAAAACATAAAACATCTTTCAGGGGCCGTTGAAAAACTGGCCGAAACAGGCTTAAGGGTAATCGGGGTGGCAAAAGCAAAGATCAATTCAGAGGGCTTACCGGATGTTCAGCATGATATTCCTTTTAAATTCATTGGTCTCATAGGCCTTTCTGACCCTATCCGGGAAAATGTTAAAGAAGCTGTAGGTGAATGTTATCAGGCAGGTATCAGGGTAATTATGATAACAGGTGACTACCCTGTAACTGCTAAAAATATTGCATTGGAAATAGGGCTGAAGAGTCCGGATAATTGTATTACAGGTTCGGAATTGAATGATATGACTGAGGATGAATTGTGCGAAAAAATCAAAAATGTCAATGTATTTGCAAGGGTAGTTCCGGAACAAAAACTTAAAATCGTAAATGCATTGAAAAAAAACAAGGAAATTGTTGCTATGACCGGCGACGGAATAAATGATGCACCTGCTCTCAAATCAGCAAATATAGGAATCGCAATGGGCGAAAAAGGTACTGATGTAGCCAGGGAAGCTTCATCACTGGTTCTGATGGATGATAACTTTTCATCAATAGTCGGAGCTATAAAAATGGGCAGACGAATCTTTGACAATCTTCAGAAAGCTTTTGGATATACGTTTGCTATACATGTACCAATTGCGGGTTTATCGCTGATCCCAATCATTCTGGGTCATCTTCCGCTTATTTTGTGGCCTGTTCATATAGTTTTTCTCGAACTGATAATCGATCCCGCCTGCTCAATAATTTTTGAAGCTGAAAGAGAGGAGCTTAACATTATGAGCCGTCCCCCGAAAAACCTGACTGACAAATTCTTCGGGATCAAAAAAATACTGGTGAGCTGTATGCAAGGTATAGGTATACTGATTGTTACCCTCATTGTTTACTTTGTTGGACTCAATCTGGGATTTCGGAATAATGAAGTCCGGACAATGGCATTTATAACCCTGATAGTTTCAAATATCTCAATAATATTAACTAACAGGTCATGGACCGATAATATATTCGGGATAATTACAACACCCAATAAGGCCGTATTCTGGGTTGTTGGAGGGGCACTGTTTTTTATGGCGCTTATCTTAAACATTCCGTTTTTTCTTGAACTATTTCAGTTCGAGAAGCTTCATCTTGTCAATATTATTATTTGCAGTCTTGCTGGTGTAACCACGATAGTATGGTTCGAAATCTATAAAATGGTGAAACTTAATAACCATGTGTCTTTGTAATCCTCATTCAAAAATATCAATTAAGCGAATCTGTGAATGATATAACTAATCACAGCAATTGTGTAACGCATTCCGGCTATAAATCTCTCACCTTTGTAATGCTGTGAAAATCTATTCACAACTAAAATCAAATCTCATGAAAAAATTAATCTATTTAACAAGCCTTGTCGGAATGGGCTTATTTGTCAATAGTTGCTCACTCGGATATGTTGCAACTGAACCTGTTTATGTTGAAAACGTCAGACCTGCCCGTCCAAGTAATTTGCATGTATGGATAGATGGGGATTGGGTATATAATCGTCAGACCAATGCTTATGCGAGAAATGCCGGTTACTGGGATATGCCGCGTCAGAATCGTTCATATATTTCAGGTCAATGGCAGACTGGTACCCGTGGTAAATACTGGGAAAAGGGTCACTGGCAGAAGAATAATGGCCGGTTGCGTCAGGATCATGATTCAAAGTAGTTCCGCATATGGGGGTGTTGATTTTAATGAATGAATCATTATAAAAATATACGGATTCAACGCTGGTTCTTTAACTTTTAAGGGCTAGCGTTGTTTTATTGGTGGCAACTATGAAAAAACAAAATCACAGCGAAAGACAATCTTTGCCTTTCTGGAGCATTAACAAAACAGATCTCCCATCCTTTCTTCAGACTCCTGAGGAAGGTTTGACAGGAAGTGAAGCAAATAAGCGACTACTCGCTTACGGTGCAAACCGTCTAAAACCAAAAAAACGTTCAGGTACACTCTATCTGATTGTAGCTCAATTCAAGAGTCCGATCATTCTCATTCTGTTATTTGCAACTGCTCTGTCCTTCTTTTTACATAATCCGGTTGATGCATCAATTATTCTTATAATAGTTGTACTAAGCGGACTACTTGGTTTCTGGCAGGAAAACAGCGCAACAAATGCGGTAGCGAAGTTACTTGCAATAGTTCAGATAAAAGCTACTGTACTCCGCGATGGAAAACAACAGGATGTACATGTTGAAGATATTGTGGCAGGTGATATAGTAATTCTGAACGCTGGGGATATTGTTCCCGGTGACTGTCTTCTTCTTGAATCAAAAGACATCTTTGTTGATGAAGCCATGCTTACAGGAGAAACATTTCCTGTTGAGAAAGCAGTGTCAGTGCTTCCGGCCGACACTCCGTTAGGACAGCGCACAAACTCCCTGTGGATGGGTACTCATATCGTCAGCGGAAGTGCGAATGCACTGGTATCTCTGACAGGTAAGGAAACAGAATTTGGTAAAGTTTCAGAACGTCTTATGCTTAAGCCACAGGAGACCGAATTCGAACATGGGATAAGAAGATTTGGCTATTTTCTCGGGGAAGTTACACTGGTCCTTGTGGTCCTCATATTCGCAATAAATGTTTATCTGCAACGACCGGTACTTGATTCATTCCTGTTCTCACTTGCCCTGGCTGTAGGGCTTACACCCCAGCTTTTGCCTGCAATTATAAGTATCAACCTTGCACATGGAGCTAAAAAGATGGCACAAAAGAAAGTCATTGTCAAAAGACTGGCTTCTATTGAAAACTTCGGTAGTATGAATGTGTTATGTTCCGATAAGACAGGAACTCTAACCGAAGGAATAGTAAAAGTTGAGTCAGCCATTGATATTCAAGGTGCATCAAGCGACAAAGTATTCCTTTATGCTTATTTGAATGCTTTTTATGAGTCAGGATTCACAAATCCAATTGATGAAGCAATACGTACCAACCGGAAGATGGATCTGTCGGAATATCAGAAAAAGGACGAGATTCCTTATGATTTTCTGCGAAAACGATTGAGTATTGTTGTTTCCAGGGGAAAAGAACATCTCATGATAACAAAAGGCGCCTTAAGCAATATAACTGATGTATGTACAACGGTTGAAACATCCGAAGGAACAGTTGCAGATATTGCCACGGTTACAGGTCAGATTCAGAAACAATTTGAAGAGTTCAGCAACCAGGGTTTCCGTACTCTGGGCATAGCATATAAAAATCTTACATCTGAATCACCTATAAATAAAAGCGATGAAACCGGCATGACATTTTTAGGATATCTGACCCTTTTTGATCCTCCCAAAGAAAATATATCTGAGACAATTGAAGGTCTCAGGAAACTTGGTGTTTCTCTTAAAATAATTACCGGTGACAATCACCTGGTAGCAGTTACCCTGAGTCAAAAAATGGGTTTAAAAAATACCAGGATCATTACAGGATCAGATATCAGAAATATGAGTGATGAAGCGCTTTTGAGGAGTGTATCTGATGTTGATGTCTTTGCCGAAATAGAACCAAATCAGAAGGAGCGGATCATCATTGCAATAAGGAAGGCAGGAAATGTTGTAGGATATATGGGTGATGGAATTAATGACGCATCCGCCCTTCATGCTGCCGATGTCGGTATCTCAGTTGATACGGCAGCCGATGTTGCAAAAGATGCTGCAGATATTGTTCTTCTTGAAAAAGATCTTGCTGTTCTTATAGAAGGGGTACGTGAAGGAAGAACGACATTTGCCAACACTCTGAAATATGTCTTTATGGCAACTAGCGCCAATTTCGGGAACATGTTCAGTATGGCCGGAGTATCACTCTTTATTCCGTTTCTTCCGCTGTTGCCCAAACAGATATTGCTCACAAACCTTCTGACTGATTTCCCCGAAATAGCTATTGCCACCGATAATGTAGACAGTGAAATGATTGACTATCCGAGGCGTTGGGACATAAAAGCTATCCGTAAGTTTATGATCACCTTCGGGCTGGTGAGTTCAATTTTCGATTATCTTACTTTTGGACTTCTGCTTCTCGTTGTTCATGCCAATGAACATCAATTCAGAACAGGCTGGTTCGTTGAATCAGTTATTTCAGCATCCCTGATTGTGCTCGTTATCCGAAGCAGGAAACCTTTTTTCAGGAGTAAGCCTGGCAGATATCTGCTGTTAGCTACCTTATCAATCGCCGTAATTACAATGATACTGCCATTTACTCCTCTGGGTAAAATTTTCGGATTCAGCCCTCTTTCGTTTTCAACCTACCTGTTTCTTTCACTTATCATAGTGATTTATATTGTTGCCGCAGAAATCACTAAAACAATTTTTTATAAAAAAGTGAAGTTTTGAAAAAATGGTTATTTTGTCTGATCAGCAAGATAGTTCTGAATTCCCATTTGCTTTATCTGACTTAACTGGGCCTCTAGCCAGTCGATATGCCGTTCTTCATCGAGAAGAATTGCCTCAAGAAGTTCACGGGTGCCACTGTCGGTGATTTTGATAGCCAGTTGTATGCCCTCATTGTAAATTTTCAGAGTATGATCTTCTGCGTTAAGGTCATTTTTAAACTGAGTCTCTACCTGTGCTCCGATTTTGACTTTATTCAGGCTGCTAACTACAGGGATTCCATCAAGAAACAGAATACGTGCTATAAGTTTCTCAGCATGCTTCATCTCTTCAATAGCACGTTTTTCAATGGTTTTGTGAAGACGTTCATAACCCCAATTTGCGCACATCTCTGAATGAACGATATATTGGTTAATCGCTGTCAGTTCGTCTTCAAGAAGAAAGTTTAGATTTTCAATGATTTTTTCGTTGCCTTTCATAGTGATTCTGTTTTATTGTTAAAAATTATGGTCGTTTGTCAATGCATTTATATAATGTGTGTTCAGGATTTAAGAAATGATAATAATTCCTTGTTTAGCTGGTCTCTATGAGTATCAGCCAATCCATGTGGTCCGCCTTTAAATATCTTTAATGTCGAATTTCTTACCAGTTTTGATGCGAACATTGCGGTGGTTCCAATCGGTACTATCTGGTCGTCATCTCCGTGAATAATAAGTGCAGGCACATCAATCTTTTTCAGGTCTTCTGTAAAGTCAGTCTCCGAAAATGCCTTGATACAATCAAGTTCATTCCTTAGGCCTCCCTGCATACCCTGGAACCAGAAAGCATCACGTATCCCTTGTGAAACCTTATTGCCATCGCGGTTTGCACCAAAAAATGGGATGGTCAGTTCTTTGAAGAACTCTGAACGGTCGGCTGAGACTCCTTTCCGTATTTCGTCAAATTTTTCGATCGGTACACCTCCAGGGTTGTCTTTTGTTTTTAACATGATTGGCGTAACTGATCCCATTAAAACAATTTTTACAATACGGGCAGTACCGTATCGGCCTATATAACGGGCTACTTCTCCTCCACCGGTAGAGTGTCCTATCAGCGTAACGCCAATAAGTCCAAGAGATTCCAGCAGTTCGGAAAGGTCGTCAGCATATGTATCCATATTATTGCCATTCCAAGGCTGGTCAGATCTTCCGTGTCCCCGCCTGTCATGAGCTATACAGCGATAACCATTAGAGGCCAGAAAAACCATTTGTGATTCCCATGCATCAGAGTTAAGTGGCCAGCCATGACAGAAAACTACCGGTTGTCCTGAACCCCAATCCTTGTAAAAAATTGACGTATCGTCACTTGTTGTGATAAAACTCATTTTGATTTCTTTTTTAGTGGATTTGCTTAACGTAAAAAAAATAAAATCTGCCCTGTATCAGATTACATAATTTTTGATATTGTTTATATAATTCACACATTGCCTTAACAGGACTGTCCCTTCCTTATCTCATGAGTGCATTAAACATGATAATAAACAGTATAATTTTTTAATTTATTGAAAATAAAAGTGATATCCCAATAACATTGACTATCTTGCCAACATTAATTTAAATCAATATTATGAGTAACGGAACAGTAAAATTTTTTAATGAATCGAAAGGATTCGGATTCATTAAAGACGCAAATTCATCGAAGGAGTATTTTGTACATTCTTCAGGATTAACTGAGAGCATCAATGAAAATGACGAAGTAACCTTTGATTTGCAGGAAGGTAAAAAAGGATTAAATGCAGTAAATGTTAAACTAGCTTAGTTTATCCATATAAAACATTTAAAATTTTGAATCCCGCCACTTCGGCGGGATTTTTTATATGTAAAATATACAACTTATTACCAGAGTTGTGTAAGACATTCAGATACATTGATAACCACCTTTGTATGTCGGCATTCAACAAAATAATCATGAATGATAACAACAATTATAATATTAGCAATGGTCACATTTCTGATGCGGCTTATCAAAGGAAAAACATTAATTAATAAATATGAAAAAATGAATACAACAGAGTTAAAAGGAAACTGGGAAGAACAGAAAGGCAAACTGAAACAGAGATTTGCAGTATTAACTGACAACGATCTTATGTTTGCTGAAGGAAAGAAAGAGGAGATGTTTGGAAGACTTCAGAAAAAACTTGGCAAATCAAAGGCAGAACTCTTGAGTATTATTGCTGCACTTTAGACTTGTGAAATTATAAGACTGCCGTTTGACGTAATAATCGTTAAACGGCAGTTTCAGTTTAATTTGTTTTTACCCAGACCATAAACAGATCTGAAATGATATCCGTAAACAACGTAAGTCATGGCACTTGCAAATAATGCCGGTCGCCTGAAAAGTGTCCAAAACAAAAATTTCCAATACTCGCTCTGACCTCTGGTAAAAATCCCGATAACAAAAATAGTCCTGATGAATGCTTTCAAATGAGAAAATTCCAGTTTATGTTGTCTTGGAGTTGGTTGCCGGTAATCAAGTAAGAACCGACGGATCCTTTTATAATATGGTTTTACCGAATAGATATCCTTTATAATTGCCTTATATCCGTTTAGCAGATCAGAATAATTCATTTTAGGTATAAAGTTCATGGAAAAATCAGTGTTGCTGCCTGTTGCTTCCGTAGTCAGTCTGTTTTCCGACTTGAGTTGCTGGTACAATTTGGTATTTCTCGGAGCATTCAACAAACCCACCATCGCCGTGACAATTCCACTTTGCTGAATAAAATCAGTCTGTTTTTTGAAAATAGATGGTGAATCACTGTCAAAACCTACAATAAATCCGCCTGAAACGTCGATCCCGGTTTTCTGGATCTTTTTTACGCTCTGAAGCAGATTCCTGTTATTGTTCTGAACTTTATTGCAGCTCTGAAGAGAGACTTCATCCGGTGTTTCGATACCTATAAAAGCAGCATTTATACCGGCTTCAACCATCAATGACATTAATTCCTCATCATCAGCAAGATTTATAGAGGTCTGACTTGTAAATGTAAACGGGTATTTATGCAATTGCATCCATTTCCTCATAGCCGGAAGCAGGTTGTTCTTTACTTCTGTTTTATTTCCCACAAAATTATCGTCAACAATAGCTACAGGTCCTCTCCAGTGGAGGTTATAAAGAATATCCAATTCTTTAATGATCTGAGAAGTATTCTTCATTCTTACCTTATGTCCCAGAAGAGCAGTAATTTCACAAAAACTGCATGCAAAAGGACACCCTCTTGAAACCTGCATGTTCATTGATGCATAATCTTTCATTGACAATAGATGATAATCGGGAACCGGAGTTAATTCAAGATCAGCATAGCAGTCAGTTTTATAAATTTTATCAGGGGTATTACCGCATTCAATATCTTTCAGAAAAGGGATAATTGTAATTTCTGCTTCATTAAGGATAAAATGATCGATCATTGGATAGTTGCTGTATTCCTGTGTAAAAAGTGGACCACCCGCAACTATTTTTGTCTTATTTTTAAGACATTCTTCAATTACATAGTTTACTGATTCCTTTTGCACATACATCGCACTGATAAAAACAAAGTCGGCCCATTCGATATCTCTTCCCAAAAGAGTAGAAACATTCATATCAACCACTTTTCTCTGCCACGTGTCAGGAAGCATGGCTGATACAGTTATCAATCCCAGCGGAGGGACGGCAGCTTTTTTCGATATAAAAGGTAAGGCATGACTAAAACTCCAATAGGTAGAAGGATACTTAGGGTATACCAATAAGATGTTCATGGAATTATCTTTTAAATTCCTGCAAAGTTATTTCTAAATATTTATTCAGGAAAATATAAGGGGCAAGCAGGAAGCAAATAGTGGTAATTCAGACACCGGAGTGGTAAACAACACTTACATCTGGCCGGTAGTATTCACCCAAAGTCATCTGAAGATTATAAGCTTTTTACTTCATTGACAAGGTTCTGTAGTGTACTTTTTGCATCTCCGAACAACATTCTTGTCTTGTCGTTATAGAAAAGCATATTTTCGATTGCCGCATAACCTTTACCCATACCCCGTTTCATCACTATAATGTTCTTTGCGTCGCGTGCTTTTATTATGGGCATTCCGTAAATAGGACTTGAAGGATCATCCTCGGCGGCAGGATTTACCACATCGTTCGCACCGATTACGACAAGGACATCCGTATTGGGAAGATCAGGATTGATCTCATCACTCTCGATAAGTTGTTCATAAGGGACATCGGCTTCGGCAAGCAATACATTCATATGTCCCGGCATACGTCCTGCAACAGGGTGTATAGCATATTTAACCTCTACACCCTTCTCTTCAAGAAGTTTATCCAGTTCATGACAGATATGCTGAGCCTGGGCTACAGCAAGACCATAACCTGGAACGATCACCACTTTCTTCGAATAGCTGAGAAGCACAGCTGCATCCGAAATTGAGATTTCCTTAATCGTTCCGGCGACAGCTATATTCTGTTGTCCACCCCCGCCAAAAACTCCCACAATGACATTCAACAAGGATCTGTTCATGGCCCTGCACATCAGAATGGTAAGGATAGTTCCGGCTGAACCAACAAGTATCCCTCCCGTAAGCATAACCTGATTATTGTAAAGAAACCCTCCCATTGCAGCAGCTACCCCGGTAAAAGAGTTTAGAAGAGAAATAACAACTGGCATATCGGCGCCACCAATCGGCATCACAAACAAAACTCCGTAGATAACAGCTATGATGAACATTATATATATGAGTGGAGTAAGCTCCCTGCTGGCTTCAACATGACGGGTCATTATGAAAACAATAAATCCGATAAGGATTGCGAGGATCGTCAGATTAACATATTTCATGGCTTTTACCCGCATATCCCCAATTCTGCCGTCAAGCTTTCCGAAAGCAACCATACTTCCGGCCCAGGATATTGTTCCAATCATGAGCCCCAGCAAAATCGCAAGTACATGACCATTTGCCATACCACTTTTTGCAATAAGTTCAGGACTGACATTTGGAAATTCCATTATTGATATAAGTGCTGCTGCTGCACCGCCCATTCCATTAAAGAATGAAACAAGCTGTGGCATGGCTGTCATTTTAACACGTCTTGCAATAACCCAGCCCATAGCTGTACCGATTCCGATTGCAGCCAGAATAAAACCTATATTCCCGATAGGTTTGCCGTCTTTCTGGTGAAAGAGAATTGTGGCAACAATTGCAAGTATCATACCGGCAGCTGCAAACGTATTTCCCCGACGTGCTGTTAGGGGATGACTCAGTCTTTTTAATCCCAGGATGAACAGAACAGATGCAATAATATACGATAGTTCAAGTATTGAAATCCCTGTATTTATTCGGACAAGCTGGTTCATGAGAATTTCTTTTTAGGTGTTTTTTTCAGGTTTCTACTTTTTCTTCTTAAACATCTCCAGCATCCTGTCTGTCACTACAAATCCTCCCACGACATTTAAAGTGCCGAGAACCACTGCCAGAAATCCAAGAATCATCGATCCTGTCGTTTCAGCATGACCCATTACTATTATCGCGCCTATGATAACTACTCCATGTATTGCATTTGCACCCGACATAAGAGGAGTATGTAGTATTGCGGGTACATGGCTAATTACTTCAATACCCAGGAATACAGAAAGGATCACAATGAATATTGCTTCCCTGTGAAGTAATAAAAATCCAAGTATATTTTCCATGATATTAGTTATTTTTTGTTTAGCATTTGCCTGACCCTCTGGCTGATATACTCCTTCTCATGAACCGCGGTTGTCCCGTTAATAATATCATCCTGGATATTAAGAACAAGCCTGGCATCTTTATCCACCATAATTTTAAGCAGGTTTATTACATTGCAACCGAACATCTTACTGGCGTCGGAAGGCATATCTGATGGATAATCGGATTTTCCGATGATATGAACTCCATTAACCACAATGTTTTTCCCATTCTGAGTCAATTCACAATTCCCGCCGGTTGATGCAGCAAGATCAATTATCACAGACCCTGGCTTCATAGCGTAAACACTCTCTTTCATTAAAAGAACCGGAGCCTTTCTACCCGGAATCTGGGCTGTTGCTATAACTACATCTGACGCAATTGCCCGCTGCTGAATTAATTCCTGTTGTTTCTTTTTATATTCTTCTGATTGTTCAACTGCATATCCACCTGCGGTAGCGTCCTCTTTAGCACCTTCTACTTCGATGAATTTTCCACCGAGGCTCTTTACTTCTTCCTTTACGGCTGTCCGGACATCAAATACCTCAACTATTGCTCCGAGTTTTCTTGCGATGGCTAATGCCTGTAATCCTGCAACTCCTGCTCCGAGAATAAGTACCCTCGAGGGTTTTATTGTGCCTGCAGCCGACATAAACATCGGAAAGAATCTTGGCAATAATGATGCAGCCTCAAGCACAGCCTTATATCCTGAAACTGTAGCCATTGACGAGAGAATATCCATCGACTGGGCTCTTGTTGTTCTCGGGATAAGATCCAAAGCCATCACAGATAAACCCTTAATCCGTGCTTTTTCAAGCCATCCGCTATTTTCAACTGGATTAAGAACTGAACAAAGTATTTGTCCTTCCCTGAACGAATCAATTTCATCTTCAACAGGCGGATTGATCGAGAGAAGCATTTCCGATTCAGCAATTACTTTTTTTCTGTCGCCAATCCTTGCTCCGGCAGCCTGATATGCCAGGTTCGTGGCAAAAGCTCTTTCACCTGCCTCATTTTCAACCAAAACATCAATACCCATCTTTTTCATGGCAATAACTTCGGCAGGAAGGATTGCTACCCTGTTTTCTGTTCCTGTCTCTTTGAGAACCCCTATTATCATAATTCAAAATTTTAGAGTTTAGAGTTAGAAGTTAAAGATAAAGAGCTAGGTTAATAATTTTGATACCAATATAATAAACAATAAGTTATCTCTAAACTATTGTTAAATAAAATCAACTCAATTACTGATTTTATGAAGGGTAACCTCAAGTATAAGAGTTTCTCCCGGAGAAATGACAAATCTTTTCTGACCCGGAATCTCCTTGCCATAAAATCCGGAATTAACCCCGAAGGCCAGATCAGGGGGTATAACAAGAACTCTCTTCTCCCCTGCTTTCATATCCCTTAATGCCTCCATTAATCCTTTAAGTAACCCTTTTCTGCCAAGAGTCTGGGTAAATTCAACCGGTCTCAACCCAGGTACAGGTTTCCCATTATCGGCTGAGCTGACAAACGCAAGACCCGAGATTAACCTTCCGGAATACTGAATATGCATTACTGAACTATCCGCAGGAGTGGATCCATTTCCCTGATTAATCACTTTATATCTTAGACCGTCAGGAAGAGCAGCCAAACCCGGATAGTTATCGGCTATAAACTTCTCAGTTTGAGTGGCTTTGAAATCTCTTTCGTAATTGACCTTCTTCCATTGTTTAGCGACAAGCTCTTTAAAGGTATCATCATTTACAATAAATTTTTCAGCGTCTGTTCCGGCTCTGATAATGGTGATTGAATGAGTTGTATCGCCCTTTTCAATTTTATTCACGACATCCATACCATCTGCAACCTCACCGAATAAAGTATAGTTCCCGTCCAGATAGGATCTGTCTGCCAGGGTAATATAATATTCACAGGTATTTGTATTGGGTCCGCCGTTTGCCATTCCCAGCATACCGGCTTTATTATGGCTGAGGTCACTTATCTCATTCGGGATTTCATAACCGGTGGAGTTTACATCCGAATTTGCAGGGTCTTTTACAGTTGCCGGTTCCCCACCCTGAATCACATGACCCTTCACAACCCTGTGCCAGATTGACTCTTTATAAAAAGGCGTACCTGCCGGATAAGAAGCATTAGTCAGTGTTCCTTCGGCAAGACCTATAAAATTGGCGACTGTCATCGGGGCTTTTTTATAGTCGAGCATAACCGATATTCGTCCTTTATTTGTATTAAAATCAGCATAAATCCCGTCAGGCATGAAATTGCCCTCACGTGAAAGAAGATGATCTAGATTTGCAATTCCAAAGGAGACTACTGCAGTAACCATTGCGGAATATTCTTCATATTTCGGGATTATCTCATCATAGGTATCGAGTGTAGTATGCCATGTCCTGCCGTAAACCTGTTCTCCTTTTGTGCTGAATCCGAATGCAGGCACTTCTTTCTGTAAAAATGAAAATGTATCGGTTCCACCCCTTCCTCCCTTTCTCAGGGCTTTACTCCTTTCCGTCAGATCAAAGGGATATTTTGGATTAAGTCCGAGAATTGGTTTGGTAACCAACTTAAAATCAGCCGTCATAGCCTTCGATACAGCTAAGCCTGTAATGCAGTTGGTTCCACCATCACGGTTAAATACGGCAGAGATTCTGGCAAGCTTGTCGGGATTCTGTTTAACCCAGGCTGAGGAGCCAAGCAGCCCGTATTCTTCGGCAGCCCACAACTGGACCATTATGGTACGCTTAGGTTTTCCACCGGCTGCAAGGATCAGTCGTGCAGCCTCAAGAGCAACTGTTGCACCTGAAGCATTATCAACCGCTCCCGACCCTCCATCAAATCCATCAAGATGGCCTCCAAGAATAACATACTCATCAGGATATTGAGTACCCGGTATCCAGCCAATCACGTTATGGTATTTCACAGGACCAGGCCTGAAATAGTTCCGTATATCAAATTCAAGCACAACTCTTTGACCTTTGGAAACCAGATCTTTTATTTCATTGTATTGCTTATCAAGGAGCTTTATATCAGGTAATGAAGGAAGATTGTCCCATGAATCAACTTTCTGAAATAATAGCCTGATAGGAAATGTTGTCAGCTGGATAGTGCCAAGAGCTCCTGCCTCCCTGATAAGTTTTGTGAGATCAGATTCACCGGCACGGTCTCTGGGCCACCCGGAATTTATCCCTTCTATTAATACCCATGCTCCTTTTATACTATCCCTTAATGCCCAGAATTCCTCCGGTGTTTTTGGCGAAATAATAACATGCCCTTTTTGACGGCCCTTCGTTCCCGCAGTATAAGAAGGAGTTCCAAATTCCAGTGCAGACTCTTTCGGGGAGATCATCTTGCCAAACCAGGGCCCACGGTTGAAACCAACCGGTAATTCACCGGCTTCTTCGATTTCTGCCATCATACCCCATGATTTCATAGTATTAACAGCCCAGGTGCAGGCGTTGGCGTATCCGTCGGAACCTGTAATACGATCACCGATCCTGTTGGTGAGTATATCAATATGTTCCATAACCTTGTTATCAGTTTTGCCCAGATCAATTATTTTATCAATAACCGGATCATTCTGAGCGCTGACAGTAAATGCAGATAACAGAAAGATTATCAGTAAGATTGAGCGAAGTAAGGTCATATTATCTTTATTAAAATCATTGGACTCTAAAAGCAATTTATTTTTACCACCGAGATTTAACCCCCTCCCGCTCCGGGGGATCCCCCTAAAGGGGGAATTGTTCAGTGCACATAAGTGAAATTCAAATTAGTTGCAGTAAACGATCCCCCCTTTAGGGGAGTATGGGGGGCCTACTTCCCAAAGAAACTCTTTAGCCAGAAATTATTTGCTTCATTTTTTGAATGTGTAGCTTTTGCACCACCCCATCCATGACGCCCACCCGGATATAACATAAACTGGAAAACTTTGCCTTCATCCTCGAGTTTAGAAATAAGGTAAATTGAATTCTGCAGATGAACATTGTCGTCCATATCACCATGTGTCAGGTATAGTTTTCCTGTATAGTTCTTCACGAATGTAAGAGTTGAAGCTTCCTTATAGCCTTCAGGGTTATCATTGGGAATTCCCATATATCTTTCTGTATATACATCATCATAAAGACGCCAGTCAGTAACAGATGAACCTGCAAATCCATGCGTCCAGTAGCCTGCTCCCTTGGTTAAGGCCAGACATGTCATGTAACCTCCGTACGAACTCCCGGTAATACCAACACGTGTTGAATCAATGAATGGCTTTGAGCGCAACCATTTTACAGCATCTTCATAATCAAGTATCTCCCATTTGCCAAGGCTGCGATAAATGTAATCAAGACCCTTTTTGCCAAACTGACCTGAACCCCTGTGATCGACAGTAAAAGTTATAATACCATTCTGTGAATTCCATGATGGGTTATTTCCCTGCCATCTGTCAGATACATTTTTGGCGTCAGGACCACCGTAAATGGCAAAAATTACCGGGTATTTTTTTGAAGGATCGAAGTTAAGCGGGTAAGTTATAATTGCAGGCATGTTAAAGAGACCGTCTGATGTCATTATCTTTACAAATTCCGACTTAGAACTCTTCGAAGCGTCAAATACAGGCTGTTCAAATTTGTAAACCTCTCTCAGAAGCTTACCGCTTTTATTGTAAGCAATTATTGAACCCGCACTGACAATACTGCTCCAGGTATCAAGAAAATAAGTGCCTTTAGGGGAAATGCTTATATTATGAGTCCCGCTCCCTGTTGTGATCTGCTGAAGATTTTTACCATCAAGTCCAACTCTGAAAGCATGTAAATCAGCTGATTCCTGCCCGGTAGCATAAAAGTAAACCACCCGATCCGTTTCATCGACCCTGTCGATACCTGTTACTCTGAAATTGAAATTTGTGAGCTGGGTTATTAGTTTACCATCCCAGGAATAATAATAGAGATTATCCCAATCATTTTTGTAGTTTCTCACTATGAATCCTGATCCGTTTTTCATTACATAAATATCATCGTAGAAATCGACCCAGGTCTTTCTCTGATCATTGTATATCTGAGTATTATCACCTGTTGACGGGTTAGCGAGAATTATTTTTATCTGATTTTGCTCACGGTTAACGATCTGTATTGCAAGCCATTTACTGTCAGGTGTCCAGAATGGCCATGCAACATAATGGTCCACGCTGATATCTGTTTTCACCCAGGTTGTCATCGCTGTTGAGAGATCGGCAATTCCCATCTTAACCCTAGGATTTGGATCCCCTGGTTTCGGATAATGTGTTGCTTCGATCAGACCATGAATACCATCGGCTTCGTCTAATCTGTTCAGAGTGAAAATGGGAACATCAGTTTCATCTGTTCTCAGAAAAGCTAATTTATTTCCATCGGGTGACCACCAGAAAGCTGCATAACGGCTGGCTCTGCCCAATATCTCTTCCATATAAACCCAGGCGGCATATCCATTGTAGATTTTATCAGTAGCGTCTGAAGTCAGCCTAATTTCCTTGCCCCCAGCCAGATCATAAACATACAGGTCTTTGTTTTTAGTATATGCAATCTTTTTTCCATCGGGTGAAAATCTGGCATTTACTTCAGGTATATTATCGTTCGTCAATCTCTTTAAATCCTTATCCCCCATTGAGAAATAATAAAGATCATTGTCCTTATTAATAATTGCACTTTTCATATCTGGACTTAAAACATCGCTCATTGACAAAGTAGATCCAGGAGGAAGAGCCTGCATAAGCAGCTCCCTGTCTGATTTAAGAGCAGCAGCAGTAACACTATTACCTGTTTTTATATCAACAGTTTGAATAATAGGTTTTTTATCCTGATCGAAGGTTCGGATCTGGTAGTGCGTATCGTCGGTCCAGCCAATAATCGCTACCTGATTTCCTCCTCGAGGAGGCATCTGAGCTTTTGCAGGATTAACAAGTAAGATCAGTGTTAACAGGAGAAAAATTAATTTTTGAAAAGCAGGCAATTTTCCCATATATAAATATTTAAAATGTGAGTACTCATAAACAGAAAAACAAAAGTAGGAATTTTTCATTTGACTTCAAGGCAACTGCTCATTATCACAATCCCGGAATTTGGCTTATTTTTAGTAATTTTGAGGAGATAAATGAAGGGAACAGGGACAGATACAAAATCATTTCAGGAGATCGGGTGGTTAAAGCTTGATAATGCAGCCAAATTATTCCCGGCGATCATGTCGGGTGAGTTAACGGCTGTATTCAGAATCACTGCTTCTCTTAAGAAGCCAGTCAGGTACTCTGCGGTCAAAGAAGCTGTGGAGATAACTGCCCGCAGGTTTCCATATTATAACGTTTCACTTGGGAGTGGTTTATTCTGGTATTACCTTGAGTATAACAATAAATTACCCCGCATTCAGGCAGAGGAAAAAATTCCATGCACAGCTTTTGCTGCCAACAGAAAGAATGAGCCTCTTTACAGAATACTGGTTAAGGAAAACCGGATATCTGTGGAATTCATTCATATCCTTACAGATGGCGGAGGGGCGCTTGAATACCTTAAGTCACTTCTGTTTACATATTTCAGATTAACCGGAAATACGATAATTTCAGCTGAAGGAATAATATTGCCGGATAGCCTGATCGCACCTGAAGAGATGGAGGATGGATATAAGAGATTCTTTAAAAAAAGGATCCCTCCTCCCGGCAAACTGACAAAAGCCTGGCATCTCCCATTTAAACTCAATGAAAAGCCGCGGCTGGAAGTAATAAGATCGGAAATAGATCTATGCAGTATTCTTGCAATTTCTAAAAAGAATAATGTTACGCTTACTGAATACATAGTTTCTGTATACATGTTTGCGCTTCAGAAGATCTATCTGGAGGAAAAGGGAAAAGAAAAAAAGCAAAAAAGAGGTGTGCTTCGGATTGAAGTACCGGTGAACATGCGCAGAAAACTCCCGAGCAAGACTATGCGGAATTTTTCACTTTTCGTTCTGCCGGAAATTGACCTCAGACTTGGCGAATATTCATTTGAAGAGATCCTTAAGATAGTTAACTACCAGTTGCAGACAGGAGCCGATATAAAACAGATAGGAAGGTTTGGTTCGCAGAATGTTGGACATGAAAAAAGTCCGTTCATAAGAGTTCTGCCTCTTTTTATAAAATCCATGGCTATTTCAGCTGTGTATCACCGTTTGGGATCTAACCAGTGTTCAGGCATAATGACAAACCTGGGAGGGATTAGACTCCCTGCCGAAATGGAAGATCTTATCGATTCCATTGAGCTGATCCCTACACCTCCTAATACACATGTCAAGATCAGTACGGCAATGGTATCATTCAGGAATAAACTGTTGATGAATTTCTGCAATATTTCAAATTCAGCAAGTTTCGAAATGCATTTTATAAGGATACTTACTGATTCAGGCATAGCCGTTAAAATACTGAATAATAAATAAATAGGAAGAATATGGGTTATTGTATAAATTGTGGTGTGGAACTGGATGAAGGATTAATCTCCTGTCCGCTTTGCGGATATAGTTCAGGTGTGGCAGATCCCTCTGAATCTGCAGATCTTTCAGAACATTATCCCTCAGATATTCTTCTTCTGCATAAGACAGAGTCAAGAAAGCACATCTGGGAACTTTCGGGTGTGATTACTTTTTCAGGGATATTAGTCTGCTCAATTGTCGATTTAGTAATACATAAGAGCTTCTCCTGGTCACTTTATGCTGACACGTCTATCCTAGCCTCCTGGATATGTCTGACACTGATCCTGCTTACCTTCAGAAAGTACTTCATTATTATCCCGGGCTTCCTTTTAACTGTACTTGCAACCTTATTCCTGTTTAACCTGTTCTCCCCTCCCGTCAGTTGGTTTTACGGAATAGGATTACCTATTACAATTGCACTTTTTGTTTCTGTAAGCATAACTGTTGTCCTATGGAAAGTAGCTCATTTTAAAGGATTTAATATTCTTGCATTTGCTTTCGTAGTATTATCAGGATTTTGCCTTGTTACAGAAGTGTTTATCGACAAATATCTTTTCCATAAGGTTGATATAAGATGGTCTGCTATTGTGGCTGTTTCCATACTTCCCATAGCACTTGTACTTCTTTTTGTTCATTACAGGATGAAAAGGGGAAAGAGGTTGGATTCGTATTTCCATGTATAATAAAAGGCGTAATGGCATAAGGGTGTAAAGTTGTAAAGACATAAAGGCATTAAGGCGTAAAGGCATAGAGGTGTAAAAGCGCAAAGGTGCAATGACCTGTTTTCGTCAGCATGGTTTTGTAGAATCACAATACATTCTGATTCTACTGTCAATTCAAAAAATCATTAATCCAATTATTGATAATAATCCCTGAAATTGATTAATTCGTTAAGAAATTTTACCTGTTTTAAAGCAGATTGAAATATAATCTATGGGATTTGAAAAAAGATTATATTTAACCCCCTGAAACCTATTCCATCAAAATGAAAAAAATACTCCTGACTGCTTTTGCTTCTGCAATTATTATTTTCAATTTGCATTCTCAGACAATAAAGTCTCCTGATGAATTTCTCGGTTATGAGCTGGGCTCTCAATTTACTTTCCAGCACCGGGCAGTTGATTACTTCAGATACGTTGCAGAAAACTCTCATCTTGCCCAATATCGGGAATATGGTACAACAAATGAGGGCAGGACACTTGGAGTATGCTTCGTTTCAAGCGAGGAAAATCTTGCCAATCTGGAGGAATACAGAAGAAATAATCTTATCAAAACCGGTTTATTAAAGGGTGAATTCAAAGGGAAACAGATTCCTTTCATATGGCTTGCATACAATGTACATGGCAATGAAGCTGTAGGAATGGAAGCAGCAATGAAAACGCTTTATACACTTGTAAGCGGTTCGTACAAGGATGCATCTGAATATCTTAAAACATGCATTATAGTAATAGACCCATGCCAGAATCCTGATGGTCACGACCTATATGCAAACAGATACCGTGCCTCAATGAACAGCATAATAAATCCAGATAAAAACTCATGGGAACATAACCAGGGTTGGCCCGGAGCACGTTCTAATCATTTTCTGTTCGACCTGAATCGCGACTGGACCTGGCAAACGCAGAAAGAAACACAGCAAAGACTGGTCCTTTATAACCAGTTTATGCCACAGGTTCACGCAGATTTTCATGAGATGGGAGTCGAATCGACATTCTTTTTTGCACCCGGTGCTGATCCTTGGAACAATATAATTTCCCCATGGCAGCATGAGTTTCATAAACTGATGGGAAATGGGAATGCCACACTCTTTAATGAGAAATACAGGTTATATTTTACAAAGGAGAACTTTGATCTTTTCTATCCAGGCTTCGGTGACACCTGGCCCCTATTTAACGGGGCAATCGGATTTACATTTGAGCAGGGTGGCGGAGGCCCGTCGGGTCTGGCTTATAAACTTGAATCAGGTGATACCCTTACATTGAAAGACAGGATTGACGGACATTTTACCGCATCAATGGCTACCATTAAGGTGTCATACGAGAACAGGGAAAAACTTATTTCAGAGTTCAATAAATACTTTGAGGAGAGCATGACAAATCCGAAGTTTCAGTACAAATCGGTGATTATCAAAGGCTCTAATGAAAAATCAAATTTACACAGCCTGCTTAACCTTTTAGACAGAAACCAGATCAGATACAACTATGCAGCAATTAACAGCAAGAAACTGAAGGGATTTGATTATAGTTTACATAAAGATGGGGAATTTACGGTAGAAAAAGGGGATATACTTATATCAGCATATCAGCCTCAGTCACACTTCATACAGGCGCTTTTTGAACCTGACACCAAAGCCACCGACTCGCTCAGTTATGATCTTACTGCATGGTCGTTGCCTTATGTCTACAATCTGAAAGCATATGCAGTAGCTGAGAAATTACAGGCAGATACTGCAAAAGTTGACTCAAAGATTATTATAAATGACGTATCATCTTCAAAACCTTATGCATATGTAGTTAATT
>Ga0302271_10001455_pt1 | contig 22676 bp, 8 predicted proteins | sample III_Bog_N1_1_FD_198767 | JGI IMG/M metagenome (GOLD analysis project Ga0302271, IMG submission 198767) | Peat permafrost microbial communities from Stordalen Mire near Abisko, Sweden - III_Bog_N1_1 | ecosystem: Environmental > Terrestrial > Soil > Wetlands > Peat | place: Sweden: Abisko... | reverse complement strand
AATCTGCTGGGGATTATACTAAAACCCTCATGTATGTGTCAAAAATAAAAAAATAAAAATTTCAAATCAGAAAGAATTAAATAAACAAAGGTAGAATCAGATTTGATTCTCTTCTCTTGATGCTTTTTGTTTGTTTTTCTGAGAATCAATAAAAGATTCCCCCAAAAAGGAATTAAGTTTGGCTGGATTAAAATAATTCAAACAAAAATTGGCTTTTAGATTCTGGAGATTAAAGGTGTTGATTTCCTGCATTTTCACTCTTGTACTGCATATCAATCAGATGGGTTCATTACAGTTTGAATTTTATAAGCAGCTGCAAAATGAATCGTCAAGTTAGGAAATATATGAATATCAAGACGACAGCATGAACTCATTCTAAGATATATTGTAGATGCCGCTGATGTTTGAATGCAGTCCAGACACCAGCCATACAATGATAGATTTTGATAATCAAATTACAAATGGATACATTCACGAGCCTCCAACAACGAAAGAACTACATGAACAAGCATTTCAATCCAATAGAGCTGAAATGAAAATGGTATTTTACGATGATAGTAACTATTAAATCAGTGAATTAGAACCTTCTTTACAATCTCACTTCGAGCATATTCAGATTAGAGTGAGTTAGTTTTAAAGCAACTATTTTCATTCGAAGAAATTCACTAATTTGAATATTCCCTTAGCAAGAATTCAGAAGAAACTCCACAATAAATATTACATATTCTCTCTGCACGATTGGTCATCCCTTCGATTGTCAAAGATCAGCTGCTTGTAAGATATTTACACTAAAAGAAAAAAAATAAAAGATAAATAAAAATAAGTTGCAAGCATCGATTCAGAAACTGACAAGGATACGCTGATTGCTTTGGAAATACTCGACAAAGCAGCATACAGAATATTAGCTTCGAAAGATGAGTCTATGTTACTTTAAATGTTAAAGGAGAAATGCTCTCTCGGTGGGTTTAAATTGTGGAACGAAGAATCAAATTATCTGACTGATCTAGCACTTTTAGAGTTAAATCGATGCTTTTATAATGATATGTATTACAGAAATGTGTATATTATTTACAATATGTTAGAAGTGGTTGTAACTGGATAGTATAATCTCGCTTAGAGTCTGTTTGTCGAAGTAATATAGGATGACTATTTTCTCGAACAAGAAAAAACACTCCCTCTTTCTATTCATCCTGCAGTGCTAGCGATTAGTCTCTTTCTGGATGATTTGTCCTAAGAAGTACATCTGAATCCACGAGCTAATCCTAATGCTTAGCATGCACATAAACTTTCGAAATTACCTAGAATTATTTTCATAAATCTCGATGGATTCGATAATCCTATGAACCCACTAATCCTGCAACGATTTCCTTCAGTTCAATATATCTCGATATTTGAGGAATTGTTTCATCCAGAAGGGCAATTATCTTTTTATTAATTTATGAAGAACAAGACTACACAGCAGGGGACACATAATCAGAATAATTATAATAATACCCATCCTTTTTATATCCCATATTTATCTTAAATTGAAGCATTCTTAAACGAAAAAAGGTAACAGGTAATTTCATGGATGCATCAATAAATAAAGCTAAGATTGACTAAATTGATAATTGTGTAAGTAACTTAATTAATTTTGAATTTTGAATAGCAGTGAGGATGAGGATACCCAGTCCAAAGAAGCATTACAGAGTGCCAAACAGTTAATATATGAAGGCTTAATTGGTGATGCAGAATTCCTGTTTATCTTAGAAGAATATATAATCTCAATAGTCTAAGGGGTTAAAAAAGTCGATGCTCTTGTAACTAGCTTTTCCAGTGTTTTAAGTAGCTAGAATTCTCGTACAAATTGTGGATTTCAGATGACAGAAAATACATTGTTTACGATTATTGCTAGGATTGCCAAGATGATAAACTTCAAAGTTGTCTTTATCCCTAGGTAAATAGTCAATTAAAACCTAAATTTTTACAAAATAGAAAATATTGAAAAAATCAACAAAATACATTCACATAATCTTTCCCACGACATGCTCCCAAAGATGAGATTTAATAATCTCAGTTTAGTTTAGAATAGTTCTTATGATTCTTATGATCTAAAGGATCTCAAGGCACTTTTAGCATCCTATTAAAAAAGGATAATCTAGATATTTCAATTGCCTTCGTCCATCGGTTCACAATTACAAACTTTTAACAATGACTAAAGCTTAGCCATATTAAGATACGCAAGCAACGTATCCTTAGGGATGCTTAAGATATTTTCTTCTTTGCGATTATGTGATACGTTTGCTAAAAAAAATGAGAAATATTCAATGAAAAACCACAATCTGAATAAGCAATTTGTAGCTTCAATACAGCTACTGCAGGACAGTAGACGACGTGATTAAATTAGTTCAAATAGATATGACATTAGTGGATTTGATAAGAGTAGAAGTATGTCTAAAACTAGGTTAACAGCAGAGCTTAAGTAAAAAGAAGAGTTGATTTCAAGGTAAGACATCTAGTTGATGCAGGAGCGAGAGGTTTTGAAAGCTCTTGGTGCATGCTGCTTTTTTTACTTATTTTCTCCTAAAAATGATCCAACCAAAGGATTTAGATACAAGTTAGTTAATGAACAAGGATACACGTGCTATTCTACTAGATTTACTCAGCATTATGTAGATTACCCTTAGCAAATCGTATACTTCTTTAATTTGGTATTTCTAACTTCAGACTCACACAATGATTCCAATGAGTTAACCTACATTGTTGCTAACTGTTCAGCTTCTTTCCCTAAATCTAACGAGTAAAAAATTATTAAAGTCAAGTAGATAGCTGATTGGACATTCTTCAACTTGGCATGCTAAATCATCTCTGAAGGAGCGAAACAGCCAATTTTCAATTAAAAAATCAAGCAATATTTTTTAATCAACTCTACAATCATGAAAGCGCAATATTCTAAAGAATTCTCGTTCCTAATCTTCTTTGGAGGAAGAGTTAATTGGGCTAAACCCGATCGATTTCCTCAGTTTAATTTCAACATGAGCCAGTGCCTTAAATCACCATCTCTCTATATCCTGCCTATTTAAAATGAGAGCTACACCTTCACTACTTCAATGAGAGAAATTAAGTTATTTGGGGTAAGATTAGCTTTCTTTTCATTTATTCAAGCAAATATTCTTATTTAAACCTTTGCTTCAAATTAACCTAATGTGTGTTTCTCTCTTTATTTCAGGTTGACAGCAGTATTTTGTTAAATTTAGAATTCTCCTCTGGGGTTTGCACCCATGAGACAAGTTTGGATAATAATAATTCTGATTCTGTTTCTTGTACTATGTTCATTTTCGGTGGATCCTTAGCGACATCAAATGGATTAAATTCAACTCATAATATGATTCTCTATTCTGAAATTAGTTCTCTTTTGAGGTAAATATCTACTGAACTAGTCGCAGACAAAGAAAGATCCATGAAAGGAATCAGAACATAATAATAATCACACAATTAGATAATAAATTGCAATTACGACAGCTCTTCTAATTTCCAACTCACAAATAAGGCAACTAATAAATTCAAGAATAGAAAAAATCTTGAAAATGTATGGATCAATAGGTATTTACTCAGCCCTTAAGAGAGATGGCAACTCAAATAGATCATCTCTCTCTAGGAGAATGATAGCCTGTCAAAACAAGCTTAATATAACTTAGGGTTGCGGAATAAAATTCTTGGAAATAATGAAAGTTCATTGTAGATTTTTATTGAACTTTTTTCATAGATAAGGTTTAACAACGATAAAGCACTCAGTTTGCACCTTGCTGAGTGCTATCTCAACGCAGACAATCCAAATTAAGCGCAATTTGTTCTTTTTTAGTTTCTTAGCAATAACAACTAGATCTCCGATATTAAGACAAACTAAGTCAAGGGCAGGTTCATGTTTTAGAGATCTCGCTAAAGTTTAAAGCAGTCCGATCTTCCGACAGACTAATTCAAGTTCATGCAGTTTAGGTTTCCTAGCAACAATTTAAAGATGTCTGATCTTCAGACAGACTATCTTTAGTTCTGGCTTCTTCGGATCCAATGTATCCAAAGAGATGGATAAATATAGGAAGCTTTAAATGTAGTAGAAAAACTTCTAAGTAAGATGATGACTTATCCCGATAATGAATAAAAAGCTCTCTTTTTCTTTCTTGCCTCTGAAATTTATGAAAAAAATCTTAATTTCAACAAGGCTTAAGACTTTTTCTTCGAAGGCAAAAAATTACTGTTTTCAAATATCTCAGGCTCAATCCATAATTACACGCTCATAATAGATAAAGTACATAAAGATTAGGTAATGCGTTTTCTCCTTTAAGACAGAAAAACAAAGAGGGAAATATTTATTTTCTACTCATATTTTCAAATTTTCAATATCTTCTTTGATTAACACAGTTATTACATTTGGACTCAATACCCGCAGTGAATTCACAGAAGGCATTCTTACTAAATGGAAAAATCAATGCCGAACACGATCGGATAATGCTAATAGGAGGCTTTAATAATGTGTTCCTGAACCCTGTCGAATAGGCTTAGTAGTATTCAATGGGTATATTCTTCTATCCACACTTGTTTTTGAAGTATCAAGCAGAAATAAAAAAAGGTACAAACTAAATGGATCTCTTAAAACTTTGCTTTATTCAGAGTTTCAAGATGAAAAATAGCTTTAAGAATCAATTATTGTCTTCGCAATCTCATAATTATGTGATAGAGATATGCGAAACTGCTGATTCTCAAAATAATGGGTAATATGTTGATGTCAACCTGAAATTAATGGAATAAAAGGTTTTTTCTGCTGCACCTGAGATAATGATCTCACCACATTCACAACAAGTAAATAAAAGAGGATAAGTAGTTAGTTTCAAGAGTTGTTTAATGATATTTTTGAAATAACTTACACTTGTTTTTCTCTTAGGATTATGAAATAATAAGCCAAAATATCCAAGAATTTGAATTACCACCATCATTGGTTCTTTAACCTACAGCTACTTTGGGACTCTAAAACAGCAAAAACATCCACTCTGAAGCTCATAAAACACTCCCTCAAGAATAAACTAACTTATCTAAACAAATTGAGTAACGTTACCCATTGATTACTACTGATAAAACTGTTAATAAATCATCTGTAAACCATCATAATGCGATTTCAGACATTCTAAATATTGGAATCAAAACAGTTTTAGAAAACTAATCAAATCCTTCTTCAACGGCTAAAGCTAAATCAACTAGTCTCCATACCAATCCTGAGCATCAAACAGTAGTCAATATTGCAGTTACATCGATATCAATGAGGCTAGAATGCTTTGAAGTCAACAGAGAATTAAAAAAACAGACATAGAATAAAACCATCCAATAATTAGAAGAAAATAAAAAGAGAATACACTATCATAGCAAGTTAGATTAGAAAGAAACTAACTTTTCTAGCAATACAACTGAATCAATTCAGTACAATTCTGAAAATAGCCAAGTTATTTTCTCCCAAAAGATTGTCGAATAGTTACTTCCTTCTAGTCTACTATTCCCCGATAAGACAAAGGGTAGATTCTAGACTGCTCATCAGAACGATTCTGATAGAAGCTTGCCAATATTCTGGCAGCAAGGAAGCACCAAACTAATTGCCTATGATGAGGAATTATTTCGCTTTATTCAGATATAAATGAAGGTCTTCAATTCAGAAAAGAAAATATTCATTGCTCCAAATCAAAATTCAGTAAGATAAAATATTTAGAATGCAATTAACAGCAAATTCATATTTTTTCCCCTTTCTTTTTAATTAGATAAAGCAGTTATTTTTCAATGCAAACGATGGATACATTTATATTGCTATTGAAAACGAATGGAAACTTGGAGAGAGAATATAAATTCTCAGAACGCCCTTAGCAACACCACATAGAGATTCAATGACGTTACTGTTTAAGGAGAGTATTTATGAGACCTCTGAAATCTTCAAAAATACTGCATTTATCATCAGCGACAGAGGGGAGATGTTTAAAGTCATCGATATTGATCAGTCAAGGAGATAATCTTACCAAACTGTGTTCATCGACAATGAAAATGTAATTTTTATTATTTTTAAAGTAGATCTCATTAGTGCCATTAAGACATTCATTTTAAATTGTCATTTAGAACTCCAAATGGAGGTCAAGCTTAGAAGAAGCAATTGAGTAATTTCTGGAGATAGATACAAAGAATTGTACTTAGTTTTAAATCGCAACTAATTTTCATAAAGATATCTTCCCTCTAATCGTCTACATCTTTATTATGTCCTTAGCACCATAGGATAACTAAAGTAAAGAGATTATTATTTAAAATATTAATTAATTTGTGTTAATTATTTAGAAATGTTGAGAGGATTGCTTTAGACCATTCAAAAAGAGATAAAGAAACAAGATCTTATATCCGAAATAACTCAACAGTTTAGCAAACTCATGAAACAAAAATTAACTAAAAGTAATAATCCTAACATTCAACTTCATATTAATCAAGCTAAAGCGAAGGACAACAGCAATAGCAGCAAGTTAAGTAAAGTTGATAATATTATGGATGGTGACACAATACTTGCATTTTTGAATTCTCCTGAAATATCAGAATTGCTACACTAACATTTGATTGCTTTGAGATTCAGATCTACTTTCAAAAATAGCAACAGCACTCTTGAACTAGCTTAGAGCCCCTACAAAATCTAATTCTTTGATCTTAAAGGATCTGTAATTCACATTGAAGCTTTACAGGGTATGCAGGCTTTCCTCAAAGAAAATGGCAAATAATTGTAATATTTAGGAATCTCAGGGTAAACTTAACTTTTCCATGAACTCTTCCGAAAGTTAGGCTGCTTTCACTAAGATTCAATTTTCCCAAAGCTCATATTCGTTGACCTAAGTGGAATATCATTTAGTTCACCTAAGATAATAGCCAAATTCATATTACAATTGAGGACAGAATCGAACGATTTAAAAGGAGTCAATTTGACTTAGATCTTTCATGAAAATTCACCAAAATTCGAGTTAACCTTCGAGAAGTTATCTAAACTCGTTCTTTCGTAAGATATCCCTTTGGGCCTCTCTCCCTTGTAAGTCTACCTTGAATCATCCCTTTGTAACCTAGAATCATTTTAAAGAACTGATTCACTCAAGATTCAACTTGAAAGTCTATTTGGATAACAATTCGAAATTGTTTCTGAAAATGATGCAGTTTCATTTGAAATCCTGCATTTCGATTAATCAGATTCAGCAGTCTAACCAATAAAGGAGATTAATAACTCCAAAAAGAAAGTACCAGAAGCATACTGCATTCCTAATCAAGATAATATCCAAATCATAAGTCTGAGTAATAGCGAAAACAGAATAAAAGATCCTATTTTCTACATCTGTAAAGATAATTGTTTGATTTTTGAAAGAGAACTCTAAATATTAATTGAAGAAGATAATTCTCCTAGCTTTAGATTTCTTAAATTTCAAGCCAACGATAAGGCAAAGGGATTCAATATTAATGCTGCTCATAATGATATTAGCAATCAGGTTAAAGTGAGCCTCCCAAGTTCATCCAATATCAAAAACTTTACTGTTCTCCAAATCTTTCAGGCTTTTGAGAAAAATTCTCTAATTCATTTAGTACTATTTGGAATTGTTATCAATAGAGATCGCTAAACTTCTTGCAAAATAGTCATACCTATGAATTAAGAAAAACTACTTAGCTTGAAAGACGAGAATCTAATATTTGGAGTCACCAACTTCCATGAATCTAAAGAATAATTTCTTCAAAAAGCCTACCTTCCGATAGCACATAACAAGAAAATTGCAGAAACTTCTCTGTGTCTTAGAAGCCCTTAAAGTTTAGATGGGTATACTTTGTTTAGTTGAGTTGTTTAAGGAATGATTTATGTTATTTGGTATTTTTATGGAGGGGGAAATAACTTTTTACTGAACATAAAGAAAAAGGAAAGTTTAGGAAAAACAAAATGGATATTATGAGTTTTAACAAAGCTGTTTGATTGGATATTTATTTATGAGGAATAGAAGCTAATTGATTGAAGGAAGTTAGTTGCATTTTAATTCATTCTTGTTTAGATTAATTCAAAAGTAAACTTGATTTAACAAAGTAAGTCTTGGAGGCATTATTTGAAGGTTTATTAGTGTAGATGCTTTTTGAATTGATTCCAGCTGAAGACATGGTTGTTGAAGAAGATGGAAGGTCTTTCTAAAATTTCCAAGTTGTAACCTCTTGTCCCTTTCCTCTGCCTCCTTTTTCATCCATGAGACAAACGCCGTTGTTTTTAAGATAATTTCTGATTCTGTCTGCTTCTTGAAAATTAGATTCTTTTCTAGCTTTGTTACGTTATTCTATTAGTTTTGTGATTTGATTTTCCGTTAGTTTGAGATTGTTTTAAACTGAAAAACAACAATCAGAGAGAATTGCTGTGTTATGATGAAGAGTATTACTATTATTCTTGCTGAGATTGTTTTCTTCGAAATCACTCTGAAATTCATCATTTCGACTTTCATTTTCTTAAACTAATAATTATTCAAACTGTTGTTATTCTCGATTTGCACCATTATCTATTGTATTTTTAGGTTGAAACATAGGAGATTTACAATTTTTAGAGTATTATTGTTATCTGCTATCTTTCTTGGGAGTTGTCCTCACTTCCGTCTATTTCTGCGAACAATTTCCATTTGTTCCCCTAAAATAGCAAAACCAATGGGATTAAGATACTCCAAATGAAATAATCTCTATTTTTCTTTACTTTTAGCCCACATTCAAGGGAGCACTCTGACAAATCTATTTTGAAGAACCAGGATACATATTCTTTCCATTTGTGCTCTCTTATTTTCTAATCCCAATCTTTTCTCTTCTGATATTCTTGGAACTACACATTTTATAATATTATTCATAAATATCTTCAAGAAGGTCCTCAACAAAACTACAAGCCATCTTGTACTTCTCATAGCATGTAGAGCTTACACATAGATGTAGAGCATCCTAGGATTCTAAGAAAATATTAGCAAAACAAGAAGCTGCAATTTTAAAATAATTGTTACCTTATTTTTCTGGTCCTTCTTTGTATCCAGAACCTCTTCCTCTTAGTCTTAATTTAACTCCTTAATCGTCTTCATTGAAGAATTGAGTTTATTAGTTATTTACTGTATCAGAACATTTCTTAATTATCGATTTCATGTTTTCTCCCTGTATTTTGTATGGATATTTTTCAAAATCAAACATATTAGAATGAATTTGATATATTTACTCGTGAGCCAATGATTTTCCTTGCAACTTAGAATTCCTTATCGTTGTGAATTTGAATTTCATATCTGCAAGTGTATTTCACATTTATGTTTGTGTGATTATTAGAAAGTTAAGATAAACTGTTAAGTTATGTAGTTTTCATGCTGGTATGTTGATTTGCATGGTTTGAATGTTCAATATCATCAAAAACTGTTTTTAAATCCTAATTGGAAGGATTCTCAACAATATGCGCAACCTTTTTATCAATCAATTGTAGAAAGAATTTAAATAAATACTTTTCAAAGAGTATGACTTAGTTTTTCTTACATTTACGTTGGTTTTCATATCAGGAGAATGTTGAGATAGATCGAAATCTATGTTTAATCTGCAATGGGGCTGTTAAGGAATCATGTTATTTCGATTGAGAGATTCTTAAGAGTATTCACTGGATTCGTCAAGCCAAGAAAGATTCAGAATGATGTTTAAACTAGGTATTTCTAAACCGTTGAGAGTTTATAAAGCAAAAAAGGCACTTTAGATATCTCCGAAGTGAATTTATGCTTTGCCTTGACATTCAACTTTTACATTTACTTCTCCGAATCTTTAGAAGACCTTAAATACCAATGATTAATGATTGTATTTTTGTATAATTTCAAATCATATCTTGTATGTGTATGTATGTGTGAATTTTACTCCTTGAATATCCATTTCATCTAATTCAATTTCTAAATCTTCTTTAGGAGTTATCTTCAGCAATAACGAAGGCTATTCAAACCCAACATTCGTTATCAGCAATCTTTCGTTTCTGAATTAGTAGATCTTACTTCTAAATGCTAGAAGCGTTCTAAGATAGTCTTGCGAAAATCTTCATTTGCCATTTATTGAAGGATGTATTCTCCATTAGTTAAGACACTATTACTCTAAGGACGCTAATCTAATCTCATCTAGTTAGTTTTACATTCATTTGATGATATCCTCAATCGAGAAAAGAGATCATTCGTAAACTAGCAGTCTTCATTCTCCATCATGACTTCATTTATCTGATTCACAAAATAAGAAATATTACTCAGAAAAGCCAGAGTAGATTTCAATCAACATAATACAATATTCTAAGCTTGCTGCAATGCGAATTCATCTGAGTCTATTATCTGGCTATTTTATGACTCACTCATTAGCCTGTCCTGTCGTAAATGTGCAAGTGAGAATGAAAAAAACCAAAACAATATTTAGATCAAAAATGATAATTAATTTCTACTTAGTTTTCGCACTCCGCCACAAACTTATTTGCCTATGCAAGTCTCTAGCTGATTTCTAACTTCCTAATATTTTTTTTTTCAAAGATCAATTTTAATTTAACTTTTTGGATCTTTCTCAATTGTAGGTCTCCAAATTCATCACAAATTCAAAGTTTTTCTTTCTGAATATCTTCAAGTATTTTTCAAAAATATTCACACTTATTTTTACTTTTTAACATGCATAATTGCCAAATAATTTGGTTTTAATTGATTAAATATATTTTGTTAATAGACTTCATTTAAAGCTATTCTTTTGATGATATCAAGAACTAAATATGATCATTTTAAAGCTTGTTCATATTGCACTCAATTTGAAAACCCAAAAGATGTGTATGCACTTTAAGCCAACGAAGATGCCACCTGGGGATCTGATAAAATCACAGATGCTCTTCTTTAAGCAGTTTGAAGTCTTGATTTCAATGAAGCATTGTCGATGAGGAGACTCTCCAGTGTGTGACTGCGCTCTGCCAAATCAATAGAAAACTTTTCCCTCTCTTACAATATCTTCTAAAGTGACTGTAAAAATAACAAAAATAAAGTTAAATACTTCTTAATTGGTGTAAATTTTGTATTTTATTTTGAGGGAAATATATCTGTAACTAATAATGTCCTCTTCACCTTTGAGAGTTCTTGTCCTTTAAGGCAGTTAAGTTTGAGGTCTGAGTTATCAGTTTACATCAAGGTAATTTACTGTTTAATGACATTCGATTGATGCTACAGCCTTAATATTTACTCGGTCTAAAATTACAATTTATCTTCCTGATCTTACTTAATTCTTTCTATCCACAGCTTCACCCATCTTCTCTATAAAATCTACTTAGCCATAATCAACCCCTTGCGCAATTACTTTCTCTGTTGGGAGTACTAAACCCAGGAGTTAAACGCTTTAGGAAGTAGCAAACCATCAGGAGTTTATTAAAGCAAAAGATACGTGATAACTTTTTGCATCCATTGCGTATTATGATTTTCCTTTTGCTAGATGAAATGCTCAACTTCAAGAGAATTAGCTCCAGAATCTAAAAGGAATCTAGTAACATGAGAAATGTCCCTAGCTGTTTCTCGTTTATCCTTTGCAATTTTAGAAAATAATTAAAAATATCGTTAGTTCTTTTTAAGCTTAGCATGGTCTTTGATAGAGCTAAACACTCTTTGGTTGATTCTATTTCCAATGTGAGTAAATAGACAAGTTAATCTAGTGGAATTAATTATGTTTTTCTGCCATTTTTGGAAGGATCTTTGAAGAAGTTTATCACGATAGTATGAGAATATTCTAGAGAGATTTATTAGAGATATTTAAGAATCTTAAGCTTTCTAGAACTTAGAAATTTAGTAAAAACTATGGATTGCATAAAACCCAGGAGAAACGAGGTAATTCTGCTAGTTTATACACAAAACCCTCCCAAGAATTTTAGAAAACGTGAGCAGACTAGTATGCCGTTACTTGAGTGAATTAAACGCAAGTTTTTTAAGTTGAAAATCTATTAAAGATAAATCTTATCTAACTTATTTTAACTTATTGATACTAATTTATTGTCTTTTGAGATACTCAAACACTGACGATTTTATCTTGAGATTTTATCGAGAGATGCACTTCACGACAATATCTTTAACATTAGCTTGATATTGCCTCAAGCTATTGAAGGCTTTGGTGAGGATTTTAATATTCGAATTATCTTTGAAACTTTGGATTTAAGATTATTAGAATTTCCAAGTTTCTTGTTGAGTAGTTATGGTAATAGATTGAATTGTGTATTAAATCCACTTTTTCCAAGCGAAATTGATATTAAGGTTATATTATGCATTCGCGATTGCTAGAAGAGCAGTTATTTATTGTTGTTTTCTTAGCTCTGGACATATTGCTGATGATTTCTTTAATCTTTGAAATCTTTGATTAACCATTTTGAATCTCATTATGTTGTCTAATACCCTCAATGCTCTTTTAGTTACAAGCTCTTTCTATTGAATCGCCTTGTTTATCTTAATTTCACTAATTTTCAGTTGCTAATCAGAAAGAACAGCTTTTTTATTCAGCTCTGCAGTTATCTCCTCGCTTATTGTTGCTATATTCTAAATGAGATTGCATTTGATTGTGATTTCCTTTGCTTTTTCATTTTTAAAATCCATTGAAATACAGCTCCATCCAAGTTGTTATTAAAATCTTCTAAAATTTAACACCATTTTGTTTAGCTTGCTTGTAGTGTTCAATGATTATTTCACTCTGCTTCTCCAGATATCTAAGCTAATTATCTTTCTATCTTCACTTATTCGTACTGCTAGTTACACTATTCTCTTGAATATAGAATGTTTAACTTATTCTTCCAGCTGTTTATTTTTAACAATAACTGATTCTTCGTCTAATAGATATTAACTCTACAATGTTAGCAGATCATCTATTTTTCCAGTAATTTCCTGCTTTTCCATCATGATCTTCAATCCTCTTTCAAAATCAAATGTTGTAATATTAACCAAATATTTTTGAAATTCTATTTTGTTTACTGCTATTTTAGTGAGAACTGCAAGATCTAATTGAACGACGACAACTTGAGCTTCAATTAATATTTTTTATTAATTTTATTCATTAAATTGCTCGTTTTCTAATACATCTTCGATGCATTCTTTATTTAATCGATTCCTTATCTCAAATTCCATTTTTGTTTTTATCTACATACCTTTTGAATAGTCCTACACATAACCATCATTTATTCCACCATTCCAGCAACTATTTTGATCTTCTTCCAAGCATTTTTTCTCTAAAACTTAACAACAATCTTTGCTATTCTCCTCATAACTTCCTCTCGTTGCTTCTTATCTAGGGATTTTTACCAAAAACTTCTAAAATACTCTTTCAGTTATGATTTTTTTCTAAACGCCAAAGCATTTCTCAACGAGGCTATCTTTAAATTCATTTAGTCCTCTTATACTGCTACCAATTCCTTCTTTATTTCTCTTTGCTGAGCTGTAATATTACTAATCTCTCCTCTTGTCATGTCTTCTTCATGTCCTTTTTCCTGAAACCACAACAACTTAGCTTAATTCCTCCAAAGATTCAATGCCTAAAACAAAATAATATGCTATTTAATTACAAAGTTATGAGTTTCTCCAGTCAGAACCTAACTTATTTTGAAATATTTTAATAATTTGATAATCTGTTTTACGGATTTCAGCAAAGGATTTTTAATAAAAATCGACTGAAGAATCTCTTGCTTCTTCTATTTTTCTTTGCTTTGTGTCTGCCATCTCTCAAAGATATTTTTAATTCTCCTATGCATTCCCATCCATAGCATTTACGAGCTCCTCTCTATTCAAAACATAATAAACAATCAACTAATCACTAATATCCAAATTCATCCCTATTTATTACTCCTTTGAATCTTCTCAACTCTTTTTCTGAGATTCTAAATCTATTTAATGCAACCCACTGCTTTCCTTTCTAGCTCATTCTACTTCTTCTCTTCATCTAATTTGACTAAGTAGTCTCTAAAAGTTCAAAAACAATTAAATTAACTATCTTTTTAAGTTTTTTCATAGTCAACCTATTAGATTTAAAAGCATCTAAGATCCTCTATTGAAATCCCCTGATTCTGTTTTCTAACCCATTTTTTAACTATTATCTCCATATTAAGCACCTCTTGGATTGTTCCTTCTTGCTTATCATTTCTCTACATTTTCTCCAAAATTCAACAGTGCTTTACTATTTAGAATTTATCGTCTGCAGTCTCCATCCTTAAAACAACTAACACAAGTACAGATTCCTAGAGAATTCCACCTAAAACGCTTCGATTTCCCTATCCTACTGAGCATCTCTCTGAGACTGTTTCCATGTTCTCCAGCATTGCTCGATGTTTTTCTTAATAACTCTGCTAAATATCCTTCTCAATATAACTTATTTAACTTAACTCTTCGCTTATTTTCCTAATTTCGATCTCCATTTCTTTAAATAACTGATTATCGCTGTATTCCTTATATTTATTAGTTTTCTCCAGATCTTTCTGATAACTTGTTGTTTAATTGTCTATAACTCACGAGATATTTTCGTTTTAGCAACCCAATCTAAGAAACATTTGCTTTTTCTGTTCTGTTCTATGATACCCATAACAGCCTTATCTTTAAGTAACTTCAACCTTGATTAGGAAAAGTAAATCAGTTTTTGAAACAACACAACAAAAGCCTTTATCTCATGAAATGTATTTACTTGTCATAATTGCAGTAATTCCTTTTCAAGTTCTCAAGAACATATTTCCTTGTTTTGAGTATAACTTATCTAAGTGGTAGAACAAGCATCCTGCAAGAACTTAATTATTTATCTTTTCGTTTGTTGCTTGCTAATATCTTCAAGATAACTACCTTTTGAATAAAAAAAGCAATATTAACTTCAAGAGTTGCAATGAAATTATCATGCTTAAAACACATAAACAACACACATAACAGTTATGATACCTGCTTTGATTTGGTAACAACGCGATTCAGGATATTGTGAATGGACGCTGCCCCAATGATTTTGAGATTATTCTTATAACTATTCTAGAAATTCACTTGGGATACCCAGTCATTGTCAATAGCTGTCTAGAGTTATTATCTGTTTTCATCAGCAGTTCGTTGTACGCTTAAGAATAAATGCTTCTCTTCTCTAATAACATTATCAATAGCTGCAATTGACATTTCGCTTTCTTGTTGTTGCTTTAACAATTATTTCTGTGCATTTTGTAATTCATTTATTCTATCAATCAGCTGAAAGTTCTATGTTTCAAGCCTATTCAATTCTTATTCAGCGGATTATGTTTCTTGTTGTATTTAAACTAATCTGTTTCCGACGTCTTTGCATTCACTTTTCGCATACTCAGCTTTTTCTCTTTCTTCACAAAGCTCCTTCTCTCTTGCAACCAGTTCTTTCTTTAAGATACTGTGATACACTGCTTCTTTATTTAATGTTTATTGAGGATGTTGCTCAGCAAGTAGCTGTCTGCAAATTGTATCTCCTTAACGTTAAAGATCAAGACATCTAAGCTCCCTATCAGCGACTAACCAATTTCCTAGTTATTAAGCATATTATCGTTTGAGGATTAGATTTTCTTGTTCTTTTTCTAGCAGACACTGCTTTAATCTACGTAACATTTATGATAACAAAAAGAATTGTTGTTTTTTTCTTCAAATGTGTGTTATGTTTGCATTGAATTACTCTTTACTCTTAATTTAGACCGTTGCTGAGTTCATTTTATTGGAAGCCTACTTACTTTGAAACTTTAGATGTTTTGGATTCTACCTTAGTGTTAGATTCCTTGTCAATTGATTATTTAAAATAAATTAACACTGGTAACTTGTTGAAGGTTAGAAAGTATTAAGACTTACAGCTGATGGATGGTCTTCATTGATGAAATGGCCTTTGAAAGTTTGTTTCTTTGCCTAAATAAAACAATACAATCAACTCTGAGAATTTAATCGTTTTAAAGATATTGTTAATACCGTCAAAGAAGGGGCCACTTTTGGTTGTTTGCTTGATTATCCGCTGTGAGAAGCAGAACGCTTTTTGGAAGAGTTAAGAGATCTTGGAAGACTCATAACAGTGTTTATTAGTTTTTTATGAGTGTGAGTGTGTGTTGTCCAATCCAATCTTAAAATCAGTAGATTTTTGAAGTTGAATTTTGAATAATTAGATTGATTTTCTTCAATAACAAGATTACACAGTGGTTTCTTAATACAATTTAATGGTTAGGGGGTTAATTCCTTTGAGATGAAAATTAAAAAGAATTGTTAAGATAAAGAATATTTACAGAAGTATTTAAACCGCTCAAAAAGTTAAAATTATTCAATTTCACCTAAGAAAACAACAATGCAACCATTGTTTTAGGCAAATATTTGAAATTTAATCTGATATTTTTATTAATTTTTAAAAGTTATTAATCCATATGAATCTCAAATAATAACTGATTTTCTTTTTAAGGCTAGGATTAAATTTTTATGTAAAAGAGATGCTTTTCAAGAAATTAACTTCAATTTGATGGTCTGCGTGAATTCACAATTATTGAAAGCTGTAAAATAAATAAGAAATGTTAATCTAATCAGGATCACAAAAAGATAATAAACTTCTTTTCACTAGCAAAGGAAATGAACCTTTTTTTAGAGAAAAAACAAGCTTAAATCCATCTCCTAAAAGGACTAACTCTCCGTTCCTCATGAAGAATGTCTTTTCTTTGTTGGGCTTATTATTATTCTTGAAAATCTTCCTGTAAATAACTATGTTTTGCCTTTCAGGAAAAGCTCTCCAAAAGCAAAATATGAACGAACAAGAAATAAATCAATCGATGCAGCTTTCACAACTTAAACTCAGAAAATGGATATGATCAGGTACAACCATAACCTTAAATATTCTGAGCTTGCAATGGTTTGAGGACGATATTCATTGTTTTTAGGGAAATGGCAAGGGAAAATAAATACTTAATGTTTCCAACTCTAAAAGATCCTGGTGATACTCTAGAATTTGCAAGAAATCTTATTGGGTAAAAGCGTTCATTTGGTTCGTCACTTCGAAACGCAAATGACTATTCTCAACCAAAAAAGCAACACGATAAACTGAAAGAGCTCAGTAATATTATTTCTAATAGTGCAGTGGTGCATAAATAATTTTGATTTTTATTCTTCTTTTTTTGTTAAGGTATCAACCCTGAATAGGAGAGTGTAAAACAACCACCTAGAGTATTTTCTAAAAGTGAAGCGAATACTGAAGTTTTCTTTAAAACTCCTAGATCTTCTCTCAATGCAAAAGAAAAATATTAAGGCATTGACAATTACTTAGATATGCCCTTTCCACTTCATCATAAAAAGGATTTTGTCGAACTTCACGCAGAAGGTAAGATAAAATGTAATTTTAAGGAAGTTTCACCTTTAATTATGGCTGATTTAATAGGATTTAAAGGGAAGAAGAACATTGATTTATTCAAGCACTACCTTAGAATGTATATGAAGAACCATCATAAAGTCAAAATAATCAAGAAAGAGCGTCTCGAAAAAGCGACAAGAATGAGTAAAATTGAAGAATCAGTTGAAAAAGAAATCAATGCACCTAAGTCTATCCGCTTATCCGTTCTCGATGACATCTTAGAAGGGATAGAAACTCCTCCTTCTACAACCTTCTATGCTTCAAACTCCACAAGCATGGTGAAAAACTCATCATTTTTTTCGAACTTTCGTAGATCTCAAGAATTAATCCAGCAACGATTAAATCTCCAAGGGTTTGTTATGGAGCATAGCTTAAATAATCTTGAATTCTATTCGAGTATCATCGAAGAATATGAAGCTAGAGCTAAGTTTCTGAGCATTGACACAGAAGATGCTAACAAGCATTTATAAAAAATAACTGGAAATGTGTAAAGTAAAGTTAATGTTCTTAGTTTAAATTAGAATGAGTAGAAAGTTGGATAAGAGCATGATGAAGAAGGAGAGAAGAATTATGAGTTGGAAGAGTTTTTTATTAAACAAATAGTATCTAGAATAACCAAGCACGGCTTAACGATAATGACACATCAAGACTATTTAGATTTCAAGAGTAAAAACAGATTTATTTTTCAAATGAAAATAATATTTGGTGTATTAATTTTGTCTAAATTGAACACTTAAACGCACAGAAATAGTCATAGAAAGAAGACAACGGCTAAATGAGCTCAAAAACTAATTCGATGTTTAGAAACGATTGATGTAGATTAAGTAGAATGTCTAACAAGCTGCAAACTCGCATCGAAAAGCTACGGAGTTTCACTCAAAAAAACAATTTCAATCCTTAACGCAGAATGAATTCCTGTAATTCATTTCATTGACAACAAGAACTTCAGATGGGTAAACTATCTGTTAAAACCCAGGATCCTTTACGTTCCCAAGTATGGCTAGCTTTAGCTTGAATAAGCCAACTGAAACAATAGCAGAGAATGAAAAAAGAATGGGATAAATTAGGTTATCGCCAATTTCGAAAAGCAGACAATAACATCCATATTCAACCAGCAATATTGTAAGAAATATAAGAGGATCATTACTTAATTGCTAATGTGAATTATTTTTTTTAAGGGCGATTTGAATGCAAGTTCAATACGTTGTGAGGACACATTGGTTGAGAATTGGAAGGAAGAAGAAATACCTGAGAAATTTTTTCAAGAATAAATGTCACTTTTTCAAGAAAATATCAAGAACATTATGAATAATCCTTCTGCATTACTTGAGTAATTGCTTCAAAGGCTGAAAGAGAGAACTGGGTAAAAAGTTATTGTAGATAAATAGCAATGTTCTCCAGTGAAAAGCAGTGACGATTCTACTAATGTTACTAATCTACCAAGTACACAATTCTTATCAAGATCTGCAATTTAGAACTCCCTCGCTGAATAATAAAATAGCATTTCTGGGAAGATTGATTGGATTGTTGATCCAATCGATGTTATTTTAGATATGCTTGAGAAATAAGGGTATTCTGCTGATTTAGTTGGTTTGATCGATGACAATAATGATATTATTCCATCTTTTGAAGGAAAAGTGCTAGAATTATTGAGATAAGTTGCTTCCAATGAAAATTAAGATAAAATGAAGGAAATCATTAGAGTAAAATACTAATATCAACGAAAAAAATTAATAAATGCTATATCTTCACAGTAAAATATATTGCCAGACGATTTATCGTTGGTTAAGCCTATTATTAGCAAGAGTGATTTAAAAATGTAAGGAAATACAATTGAAATAGAATTGGTAGATTTAGGAAGTGCAAGAGAAACTACAGCTTCGGGATAGTTCTTTTAAGGAAATTTATCTAATAGATCGGGAAATTAATGTAAAACGTTGAGTTTAGTTAACTATTAAAACGTAAATGAATTAATGAAATAATAATTTTATTATTTGTTTTTGTGAAGCTTTAAGGGCATCTTTAGGAAGTAAACAGAAGAACAATGATTTCATCCTTGAAAACAATGAAATCAAATCAAGAGAGTATGGCCTTCAAAATGGATCATCTGTTGCATAGTAAAGAATGCTAGCTTAATTAGCTAAGAAAAATAATGAAAGGAGAACCAAACAACTTCCATAATCTGGAAGCTTACCAGTAATGCGCGTTTAAGCGTAGACATCTTCTGAGTTGCTGCAGTCATTGCAAATAAACTAAAAAGATAACAAAATGAAAAAAGAGGGTAATGATTCTGCAAAGACTATTATTGATTTTGACTAAAGATCGTCGTCAAGAAAAGAAAGTGATCGAATTCTTAATAGTAGAGAAAGCAGATAAAAATCATTAGAACAATCAATGAGTTTGAATAGAAGCTAGTAACTCGAAGGGGATTTATCGAAGTCGATTGCTACTTAGAAAATGAAGATTGGATCGATGAGAGAAGGAATGGATTCAGATGTTTTGAATTTTGAAGATATTTTACTTAATCACAAAAGAGCTAATGAGTAGATATTCAAGAGAGTTATTGATGAAGATTAAGGTTTTAGGAAAAGAGGATTATAAAGAGGATCAAGAAGACTTAGTTAGTTTTCGAATTGGAATGATGAAGATGATGATGCTAAAGGATTTAATAGGAAATTAGATAATAAAATTATAAAATCGGAATTCAAGATAGAAGAGAAGAAGGAAGAAAATGAGAAGAATAAAATGAGGAGTTAGAGTATAGATGGAGAAAGAAATAGGAGAAAGAAGTCAGTAGGATAAAGTGGATTTAGATCGAGAATGAATACTTAGAGGTAAAGTTAGAGTTTGTCGATTAGTGGAGAAGAAGATAATAAAAGGGGAGATAAAAAAGGAAAAGAAAGATTCAGCTAGAATTATACAGATGAAGATGATGGAGAGGATGATGGTGAGGAAGATGAAGAGGAAGATAGTGAGAGTGAAGATGAAGATGATAATACTGAGAGAAAACCAAGGAATAGCAGTCTTCAATATGATTCTGAATCTAAGGAATAATTGCATTTGGAGTAAAACTAAGATGGAGATGTTGAATCAATTTAAGAAGTAGTTGAAGTTAAGGAAGAGGAAAGAGAAGAAGAAAGGGAAGTTATTGATGAATAAGGTAGTATTTATTGTATTTTTTAAAAGAAGAAAAAAGAAAATGTTTTGAAATGATTTGTTTTTAGGAAATAAATAGATTGTAAAAGTAGCTGTAAAAGTTAAGGTGGCTGTGAAGAAACAAGTTGTAAAGGCTAGCAAAAAGATGAAAGCTCCTGTTATTGCAACACCAAAGCAACATGGAAGTATGCTATTAATTGTATTAATAAGATTGTTTAACTTAAGAAATGTGGAAAAATAAGATTAAATAGGAGAAAGAAAAACACAGACGAAAAAGGAAAAGAAGAAGATCGTTTCAAGACAGAATTCATAAACAGATATAACAGAGAGAATTGATACTCGGTAAAACATTGAGAACATTGAGGTAGAAGAGACTGTTGTAGATGAATCTGGTTAGGAAGTTAAAGTAATAAAAGAAAAAAAGATTATGTGAATTTATCATTTTTGGTTGTCAAAATCAAGGTCAAACGAATAGTAGAAGTGTAGAAAGTAATAACGCATGAAAAGAAGAAAAAGAAAAAGAATATTGTAAAAAAGATAATTAAAGAAGATGACAATGATGAAGATGCTGAGGGAGAAGTTGGTTTAAGATAGAAAGGAGGTGATGGTGAATAAATTGGAGGAGAGGAAGGAGAATATATAAACAAACAAAAAACTACAAAGAAGACTAAAAAGGTTAAAGAAGATGGTATGGAAGTTGTTGTGAAAGTCAAGAAAGTTAAGGAAACGAGAAGGGATGAGAATGAAGGAGTGAATATAAAGAAAGAAAAAAAGAAAATTGTATAGAGTTCATCTGAAGAAGATGATGAGTATGAAAATGAGGAGAAAGAGAGGAAAAGAAAGAAAAAGGAAGAACAAGAAGCTGCGAAAAGGGAGAGAATTAGGCTGAGAGAAGAAGAGAAAATGTTAAAGGAACAAGAAAAAAGACGAAAAGAGGAAGAAAAGTTCAAGAAAGAACAGGAAAGGTTACAGTAAGAAAGATTGGAAGCTGAGAAAATACGTGCCAAAAAAGAGAAAGATCAGTAACTTCAGGATTAACTTTAGACATTTAGAAAATTTAACTTTGCTGATGAAATGGAATCGCTTAAGGCTCGAAAGTTAACTCTTCGTGAATTGCGTATTGAAATCGAAGAAGTTATAAAGAAACTTGAAGGTATAGCAGATGCAGAAGCAGAAATCAACATAAGTTCATGTAAAGCTATTAATAAATTACAATGTCATTTTTAAAATCGTCAATTAAGTTTAGAAAATATCAGTTTTTACCTTAATATTATTGGAAACATAGATAAACAACGGATAGATTAAGTAAACGACTTCTTAGAGAAGATGAATGATGCTATTGTAGCTACGATCGATGGAAAAGAAGACATTGAGGAGTATCTCAGTAAGCTCTTTGCTTCCAAAAATCGCTGGACAAGAGATAACTACAAAGATTAAGTATTGAATTTAAAGATACAAAAAATATTAATTTAATTTTCAGCTTGAAATGTCATTTTTTGAATAACAACACTTTTTGATTTTTCTATTTATCTTATCCAGCTAATGAAATTCGAAAAACAAATGGTGTTTTTCGATCCCATGGATGGTGGAGTGTTCGCTGAGTTGAAAGGAGAAGGAGTAGGTTAAGAATAAATCTAACTTATTCTTTAATATGAGAGTCTTAATAAAGATATCTCAAGTATTATCTCAAGGCTGCTGAAATTTCAGAAAGATGGATAACTTTTAAAGTAGATAAAAGTGCTTGTCAGTCAGATCTAATCGGAGGTTATGCAGATAAGCTTAGATGGAAATGAAGATAAAAGAATAAATCGGAGAGACAACGGGGAAGGAGAGGAAATAATATAAAAATAGTTAAAAAGAAAATTTACTTCAAGTGATAGAATCATCGCCAAGTCGAATACGTTTCATCAAACTGGGAGGGTTTAAATGGAAGGAAAATAAGAGCTTATTGAGAAGCTCAGGAGATTGAAGAAAAGAAATCCAGAGGAATTCAACTCTGTACTCTCCAACTCCTCCTAAATTAAAGTGGGTTAAAGTTTCCTTAATGCCGTGAATTATGTAGGAATCAACAGAGAAGTTATTGCATTGTAGAAAGTACCTTCAAAAGCAAATTATTGGAAGATACA
>Ga0302271_10001454_pt1 | contig 22683 bp, 7 predicted proteins | sample III_Bog_N1_1_FD_198767 | JGI IMG/M metagenome (GOLD analysis project Ga0302271, IMG submission 198767) | Peat permafrost microbial communities from Stordalen Mire near Abisko, Sweden - III_Bog_N1_1 | ecosystem: Environmental > Terrestrial > Soil > Wetlands > Peat | place: Sweden: Abisko... | reverse complement strand
CAATCTTGTATCTTGGTGCGCCTTTCTTGTCCTAAGGGGAGACATATGCTGGCTGATTGATTAGTCGTCGCTGTAATCGTGGTGTTTTCTCTTGTAATCGCATTGGATGAGACGTAGAGAGCGAAATGCACATTATCTCAAAAAAGATCCTTGTGACACAAAAAAAGTATGTAATTATTTCTCGAGTCTTCTGGTTTATTGCCCAATAGGTTCTTGATTGCATTTCGTTCGTTTGTTGGTACACACGCACACACATAATTACCGGAATCACGACAAGTTCAAAACAAGCTAAAAAGAAGATGAAGAATACGTAAGTTATTAAGTTCCCCGATCTCGTTGGTTCCTTTTTAACATAGGCAAAAATAACTGATCTTGGTTATCGCTATCACATAAATTTCGTTGAATGAACTGGTGTTCGACTAAGAAAGAGTTTTGTTGCACACAAGTAGTCACAATACAGTTTGTTTGTCTATTACTTCCCAGATTCCTCATAAACTTCTACCAAAAAAAAAGTACTTTATTCTTCCTATGACCCTTGATTCTTCGAAAAGTGTAGCATACATTTATGGAACCACTCTGCCTTCTTGGTTAGCCTGACAAGTAGCACAAGTCCACAAGCTCACAGAAAAGCGCAATAACTGCCCTTTCTATGAAAACAAAAAATAACAAGGTGAGCCCCCTATATTTAGAAATATTTATATAAATATACTCCCTCTTCTTCTTCTTCCCCCTCCCCTATCTTATCTCCAATACCCTTTCCATTTTGCTAAGGCGCATAATGTTGTTATGAAAAACAATGAAGCGCCCAACCTCCTTCGTGAACACCTGCCCTTCCATCTGCGATTTAGGAATATCCATCACTTGACTTGATGAGATACTACAAATAGCAAAGTATAGGAGCAAGGCGAGGCATTGGAGTTTTGTGCAAAATGAGGGTGAGACATTGATATCCCAGCAGACCGAATTAGCTAAATATGTAAAGGCACTTTTGGAGCCAGCTGTTTTCCACAATCGAACCCATATAATTCAGCATATATATAAGAATCTCTCATCCTCCCTATATAAAAGAATCTCTCTCATCTCCCTAACCGTGAATTCTTAACAGTAGGTGCTAGATCAAAGCAACAATCGATTGCATACACAGGATTGACACAAGGTTTTTCTCAGTCATTGGCATTCACATCTACCTTCTCAGAGTTAAGATCTCTTTAATCCCTTCTTTTCCTCTCAAACATTTCATCTCTGTTTTGTGTGAATAAACAAAACCACCCCCCAGGCCCACAAAGGAGGAAAGAGAATGCAATTTTCCTCTCTTTCCTCCAAACCTCAAAGAAACCAAGAAATCTCAAACACTTCTAGCCTGAATTCGCTGGAGAGTGTTCTATGAATTTCTTGTTTCTTTGAGGTGTTAATCACCGTTTATTATTCTAAAATATCCCGGCATTTTGGTTACAACAGCCCCTGCCAGTTAATTCGAGAGTTTAATATCTCAAACGGGTATTCAAATATGAGGAGATCCAAACATAATTAGTTTAATTCTTCGAAATCCCTTAACTTCCCCTCAATTTCCTTCTCCACCACACATGAATCTTCTCCGCACTATTTTGCGGCTTGGTTTATTTATTAAAAATAAACATATTCTTCAACAGTCCTTGACAGCGATTCTTATAACAGGTTTTAAGGATGGGGATATCTTACAGATTGCAGGCGTTTCATGAAACTTTCAAGCAACTTTCAAGTGGGTTTTTGATACAATTAAAGAATTCAAAGTTCCTAAAATAAATCTGGCTGGTTTTTTGCTATCTTGTGCATTTCTGCTTCGGTGTGTTTTATGACGCAATCAGTACCAGAATGTGCTATTGCAGAGTGAGCATATCCGCTTCAGTCCGCTAATTTGGGCATTTACCTTCTTCGACTTATTTTGAATTGATTCAGTCCATGTATTCCACGAACAAACGAACTACTACTATTATGAACATATTTACGGGATAATATTGTAGTAATTATGCATACTTAAGAATCGTGTTCATTCTCATAATTAATCATAACTTCAAGAGAAGACGAGAGGAACAAGCACATGTATGGTGACGCTAAGAAGACGGAGATACTTACAAATAAGCGAAGTTTCTGATGAGGTGACAGGAGAACAACCACAGCATCCTATCTCGATCGACAAACTTCTACAAAAGATAATGGTTTTCTACAAATACCCAAATACAAGGCACATTTATTACTTTTCTTGGGAGGCATATTCTTAAGCAGAAAGAAAAAAAGATAATCCTATTATGAAACAAACTCATGCTCGAAATACTTCTAATATTTTCCCACAATTTTGGAGATACTAAAACAATCAACTTTAGCATTTTTAGCAACTTTGCTGTCACTCTTTTCTTTGGCATATTCTCACAATTATTACTCACAATACAAATTCATTCTTAAGACATAGGCATACCATTTAGCATTTCCTTTCAGATATTATTCACCTTAATAAAATCTCATAATAATTCACACGCTTTGATCTTCATTCATTCTTCAGCACAATTTAAAAACACTTTCATACCACTGATTTAGATAAAACACACACATACATAATAGAGAGCTCTTTTAGATATTTTAGCAATTTGACTCTTATCTTAGCTCATTCATTCATTTATTCAATTAGAATTCTCTCCGAAATTTAATTTTATTTCAGCTATTCTTTCTTAGATTTGCTTTGATTAACTCTGCATGCTGTTTAGATTTTAGCTTGGACTCTCACTCTCATGACAACCGAACTGCTTTAACATGTATGTTATCAAAAAGCCAGATAAAAATAATTCAAATGAACTAACCATTTTATTGTCTCATTTTATGTTTTATTTTCGTGGCCAAAACAATCTTTTTTCTTTCTTTTTTTTTTCAACAAGAAATTCCTACTTTTCTTTAAGAAGTAAAATAAATGGATGGGGATGTCATTTATTGAAAATTAGTGAAAGTTTTTTTTTTCGAATTCTTTTTGTGTTGAGCTTCTTTCTAAGCTGCCAAGCAAGAATCAACAGCTGAATGTATTTATTCTTCTCATCTTGCTCATAATTGAAGGATTACCAAGAATTAAACCTTAAAATAGCTACTAATCACTCCAATACATTATTTTTGTATTAAATAAAAGACTATCAAACCAGCAGCATTTACATAAAACTCACACACTCATAAAAATTCATTCCAGTCATTGAATTGGTATGTTTATCCATGGAGAGTTGAAGGATTTAGAGAGTTAAGTCTTTTAGCTTTCTAAACATTTGGGGTGAATATTTCTCTAGGAAATCGGTTGTTGCTTGACCGAGCTCTCTGCTATGAACCAGGCTATACAATATTAGGTTACACTTCTATGTTCAGCGGGTTTTATAGCTGATTACAAGGGCTATAATTATGGTAGAAATCATATTTCCTCGAACAAGCTGCAGCAGAAGAGACTTTCTTATGAGCAACTGAAGCTAGAGATGTCTAAAATTATTGTTATTATTGTTGTTGTTAAGAAATTGAATTATTATTGTTGTTGTTATTCAAGGAATTCTCTAGATTCGGGAAATTATAGTGAATAAGTAACGTTCCAAGTCTTGGATCTGGAAATGGATTGCTAGCAGCCTTCGTGGAATGAGTCACAAGACGCCCTTATGCAATCCCAGTAGGATTCACACCTTGCATACCGAATTCTATCATTGGTGTTTTTTAATCAGCTAAAATATTATTATTTCTTGAAAACAAGCTGATATTGCCATTATCTTTGGTATTATTTCCTTGATGAATACTGCTCGTACCACCTGTTGACTGTTTAACCATATTATTAAATTACTGATTTTATCCATTTGAGTTGTTTTCCTGAATATTGTTCTAAATTGAATTTGGTAATTATTACTTATTCATCCTCATTGTCACATAATTAGTATCTTGTTTGTTGTTGCTAACTACTTTGACCATTGGCTTATCTTACTTGTGCGTTGCTTTGATGAACAAATTGGAATGAAGATGATGATTTTACTTGAATAAAATATCTTATTTTATTTGATTCTACTGGAAGATATTCTCTAAAGGCACAATCCATTCTTTACCAATGCAACTGTCTGCTCCTAGCATACCTGATGATCCTTATTATTTCACCATTTGTTGGGAATTCTCTTATCCAAATCGCCCTGTTTCTTCTAAAATCCTGCTGTCTTCGTCAATCTCTGTGAGATTGTTTTTCATTTCTGGTATTTCAATCTTTTCCGAAGCCTATTGTGGTAAAGTTTTCATCTTCACAACTGGAGAGTTGTTTAAGGTTGAGTAGATTGCTACTTATTATTATCCTTATTTAAATTACCCAATATTCATATAATTCTTGGAAACTTTTCCTTGACTTTAAAGAGATTACGCTCGTTCACTCAAATGAGGTTGTTTTATTGATCCTTTGAAATGTTTTGGCTGTTGTAGTATCTAGGGTTGTTGAATGATGTTACTTTGTTTAGCCTTCCGTTTTGGTTAGCAACTATCTGTGAGACTAGGAAGATTGAATTATTTCTACCCTTAAAACTACAAATCTTCAACTTTTTTATATTCCTCCACAGCTGAGAATGTTTGTCGATTGCTGCTATTCTTGAAGTCTGGGTTGATCGAGCTGTGCTGGCTATTCAGGATAATAATCTTGCTATTGTTGTTGCTGTTGTTATCTCCAATTTTATCTGCTCTTTCTATGCTTTCTTTTTTATCTTTATTCTAGCTGAATGACGCATCTAACGAGCTAGAGTTATGATGAGTCATTCTATTCCCTGACTATGTTTGTATTACCATTTTTTTTCCATAAAATTCAGGACTTACCATTGAATCAGTTGTATGCTATCTTTTCCTTAATCCATTTTCACCTCTTGTTTGTTTGCTCTCGGAGAAATAGTTCCATAACGGATCAGCTTTGGTTACTGCTTAGTCTTTGCTTATCTATTCTACACTGATGTACAATTACTATTCAGATTCTAATTCCGTTTTTGTTTTACTCTTATCTGTTTTTTTATTCTTATTGAGTGATAATTCATCTTTGGTTGCATCATAGCAATCGGAGACTAATGAACTATCAAATTATTGCCCATCGTGTTACTTTTTCGATGAACATTTTTAGATTGGTGTTGTTGCTGTCTTCCTACGAACTCCTGTAGATGCATTCTAGCTTAAATTACCTTGGATTTGCTTTGTCTAAAGAATACCAAGCCTGTCAAACTCAGAATAGTTCACCGAACGCTTCCTGTCTTCAAATCCTAGAACATTCTCAGCTGGTTGATTTTTTTCAAAAATATTCTGTAGTTTCATAGTGTTCACTTGACCTACTGTAAGCTCTTCCCCTTAGCTAGGTTAGTATTTTAACTTTTCTCCTTGTGTTGGTTTGCTAATCCTACTATTACTATTGGTACCTTCTTATTTATTCTCTATTAATTCCATTTTTTGCTGTCTTTCATTTTCTAAACTATTTCCTTGAAAATGAAGATTCTAAGGTGGCACTGAAGGTTAAGATACTTTTGGCTAAGCTATTTTCAAAACTCTCGAAAATGGTGGAAGGGATTAAGGTCTAGGGTTAGTCTTTAACGCACCAAGAATTTAAATTGGCTCAGAAGGCAATCGAATCTAAGCATTTAGTTATTTTTTCTAAGGAAGTTAATCATGTTAGATTTGCTGATAATCGTCTTGTTCTTGTTATTTTTACTAGGATTGTTTCGGGTAAAAAGTAATACGTCCTGAGTTTGAATCAACAATCAGATTCTTATCTAAACTAAGATTACTACTTGCGTTTATTAGTTAACAGTTTGGAACATCAGAGGAATTGTTAGTTTCTCTAGAATTCACCATTTTGTTCTTCTTTTCATAAATTATGGTATCATCTAATAATTATTTCTTGTTTTCCTCTTGCTTTTTGAAATCATCAACAATCCAATTTTCTTGTTAATTTAATGCTGCTTTGTTCTGATCTTCTCCACCAATAAAAGGAACTTCTTATCGTTTCTTAATTGCCTAGAAAATCCAAAAATCAAAGAAATAGCCAATGCTAGTCTACAATAACTTTTCAATTACCATATCTGAAACTCTTTATGAAGAAGGTTCTGTGCTGTTCTGGTAATAGTTCGCTGCTTTATTGAACTCCCTTGTATTTTCAGAGTGAATTACTGCCGCAAGATTCGCTTCTTGAGATGTTTGCAGTGAACTGAGTCTGGATTGTTTTCTGCTGATAAACTGATTACCACTCGATTATTTTCCTTTTTCTTCTTCTTTTGCGATAGAATTAGCTGTAGTTGTTTTCTTTTATGAGCAAAGTAGATAAAGTCAAGTCAGTTTAACAGCCTCTGCTTTCAAAAAATCATAAAAAATATCTTTTATACCTCTTTTCTGTTTCGTTATGCTCCTCCTTACTGAATCGAACTAAGATTAGGTTTGTCTCCTTGATATTGTAGCTGATTGATTCCCTGAGAATCTAAACTCGCAAGAACTTGATTCTATTTCCTTAACCTTTCCTAAGCCTGCTAGTTATTGTTATTGCTGCCATCTAATATTCTTGTTGATCCAAAAAACACAGTTAAAGTTTCTGTCTAAAACTTTCAAATTATTGCAGTTACTTGAAATGATTGATCCTAAATGGTGGAGTTAGGGAGCTGCTATTAGTTTGAATATCCAATGAGTAAGGTATGTTTTCCTTCTAGCCAAAGTCAGGTATGAGAGAAAGAGAAGAGAATAATAGTTGTTACCTCATGCTGACCTGACTTCCGATCACCCATGAATGCTTTCGAGTTTTTAAAAAGAAGCCTCTCCAACAACAACAGCTCGTTATGAGAGAATATTGTTGTGTTTTTACCTTACAACTTCTCTGATTCTTTGATCAATTTTTTTACGCCACCCGAAAGTCAAATCTCATCTCTCAGAGGAATAGATAATACTTTATCTTTTTGTCATTTCCGCTCGTTTCTCTTCACAAAAGGGGGCATATTAATTAAGTATTTTGTGGGATTTTACTATTAAATAAAATGATCACTCTTATAATACTATTATTTTATGTATATTTTTCTTCTTCTATCTGCTGGTCTATCCTACCCAATAAACTATTTGGCAGATAAATTGTATTTTTTAAATTAAAGGATATCTTATCAAGACGTAACTGCTTTCTCAAAAGAAGTATTGATATTATCTTTTTCAAAAATAAATTATATTTCCTTATTTTGATACAAAATAATTATAAAAAAAAACGCACACACGCACGCATAAAATTAAATAAGAACTCTGTTTCTCTACTCTTTGAGGACATGGCATGCTTAACTTCTTTCTTTAAAATTCAGTCTATAGCACTGCGCAATAAATAGCTTTTGGCTGAAAATATTAAAACAAAAGAAAATTAAAATAGAACAAATTACTAAATAAATATGATTAATGTCTAGAATAAAGGAAAAATAATTACAAGGAATTAATTTAATCAAATTACTTTTCAATTCATCCTCCTAATTAACTTCTTCGGTTGTGAGTAGAGATTGAAAGATATCTTATCTAGCGAATATCACTGTTTTTATTGAGATGTGCTTTCTTAAGAATGGTCATGTAACACCTTAACTCTGCAACAAAAAAGCAAGTTAACTAATTTATTCATGGAAGTTTCTTTGTGGGGAAAGTTGGAATCAAGGGTATTCTATGGGTTCTACTGCTAGAAAGATTAAAGAAGTTTTTAGTTTAGGTTTAGCTTTAAAACATATTGTATGCTCTTCCAGGGTTATTATTTGGATTACTCAGGCAGTCGTTTGATTTTGTGTTAAATTACGACTGAATTTTTAAATTACTTTTCATTTTGCGTTAAATGTAATAGATACTTTCATCAATTCTAATTTTATTCTTTTTGAATTAATATTTAAGAATCTCTCGAAAACCTTAATGTAATGCAGATTTTTCTATAAATAACCATGAGAGTTTGAATATTTAATGATTAATAATAAATAAAAGAATTCAGGCTAAATAAAGAAAAAAAACTGATGGATCAGCCTAACTTAACTTAATAGGAACTCGCTTAGAATCAAACTAATGGCTTGATTCACTAAGAGTCTGAGTGTCCTACCATCTCACAGATGCCATAGCCATACATGCATGACTAAGTAACAAATACTTTTGAAGATCATTGTTAAAAACAATTTGTAATGTAAAACTTTTTTTGAAAGCTTCTGCCGGTTAACATGTCTTAACCCTAGAATTACTAAGCCTACTCAGTAGATCCGTTTCCACATAATCCAGCGCCTCCTCCTTAATAGATTTTTCAAGAATACACAAAATAGTAACAACCAAACCAATAATATAACTAACCATAATTCTAAGGATAAATGTATCCACAGGATAATCTGCCAAATCCTATAAGTAATTATCAACAACAGCCGGCAGACGATAGATATCCGAAAGCCGTTCCTTTTGCAGGTGTTGGTAATGGAAAACAACAATATCTGTAAAAATAGCAATCTACTATGGATAAAAAACACCACAAACTTAAAAGAAAAAAATCAATAAAGCAGTCTTCAATGGCATATCGAAAAACCAATACTGCTTAGAATAAATTGTAGAACTACACTGATACTTAGATTTACGTCTTTTCTGACTCACCAACATATCATTAAGATCCATGCTGCTGCGAATTACTGTTTCTAGACGATTGCTGGTGCAAATAGATGTGTGACTTATTTTTCCACTTCTTTTGCTTTCCCTTGAAACTCTTATTTCGACTCATCGGAATGTGTCTCAAAGGAATAGGATGCACTAATTCAGATAATTGTTCCTAATCAGCAATAAATTGCCTTTATGCTCCTTTTAGGTGCTATGGAGAATGGATAAATCAATGTTGGTTTTCTTGCTGTAATTTTTGCTGTAAAGGGCTATCTTTCTTTCCAGATTCTCTCTCTAACTTCTTATCTGCAAACTGGTGTCTAAAATGCTGTACTTAATTCGGGCAATTTTTTAAAAACTGCTGTAGCTTCCCTACTAATTGTCTAAAGAATGCCGAAGGATATTGTTGCTGTGAGTAATGTTGCATTGAAGTAGGTAGTTGTTGTTAATATTTATGCTCTCCTTAAGGATGCACTGAATAATGTTTTCAATGGTGCTCAGGATGTTGTAAGAAATTATGTTGTGATGCCTGTTCTTGTGAAAGTCTCTGTCGTTGCTGTATTGAAACATAGGCTTTTGCAGGAGGTGGAGTAGCAGAATGCTGCTGCTGTATTATTTAATCCTCTGGTGAAATCATTGGTACAGTTTTATAGGTAATTTAATGATGATATTTAGCTTAACAAAAGTGATGCTTCTGTTTTCTTGTTGAGATCATTCATTTAAATGTTGTTTTTACGTTGAAAAAATTAACTTTATCTTATGCAATTTTTTTCTGTACAAAAACCACATTATTTTTAAATAACTACTTCTATGATAAATCACTTACTGAGTGTACGTTAAATGAATATATTCACTCTTCAGTTATCGATTCTGCTGTTAGAAAGATATATGAAGTTTTGATTTTAATAAAATTATATTTTGAAGGTATCTACTATAGTATTAATTGAATTTTTCACTTTAGTGTCAACAAAAGCAAAGGGTTATTAAATGTCTTCATAATATGTTGTAAACTATTTAGACCATTGCGTCACACAACGATATTCTAACCTTACCTTTTAAACCTTTGAATCTTTGTTCTCTTACTTATTCGAATTGTATTGTTATTTCCCCTTTCAAAGAAATTTAGCTATTATGTAAAAAAAATATTTTACATTTTCTTTTAATTTATTATCTCAAAAGCTTATCTAGTTATCTAAATCTTCAACTCAATCGAACATGCATTAATAAGCAGTTTTCAAACTTCTCTATCATCATCTTCTTTTTTCCTTTCTGCTTCTTCTTTGCTTAATTATCTTTTTATAAGTAAAATTATTTTTATCCCAATAATTGAGTATTTTTGGTTATTTTTGAATATCTGTATAAAATTATTAAATTTATTCAAAAATTTTAAGTTGATTATGTGTTTGATTCTAGTTGTTAATTATTATTTTATTGCATGAATTAAATTATTATTCATTTATTATTAAATTTATTATTAAGCTTCACTCCATTGTTCAGGTATTTAAAGTTAACTTTTTAATAACATTTTTGTCATAGCAACCATTTATGCTTCAATTTTGTACTTTTTTATCCTATTTGTTGTTCAATAGTCAAAATATCTTAAGAATATTGTTTTTAATTAATAATTATAAAGGATTTGTTAATTGGTTTAATAATAAATCAAATTAGCCATATTGATTTTTATTATCTTCTATCATTCATTTTAATATTATTATTTGAAGGCTAGGTCAAACAATCATTTACTCCTTTGTTATTTTTAATAAATAAAAGTTGTTTTGTAATTTAGGCAGTTGCTATCCGAAGGAGAAGAATAATAATTAAGATTCTCTCCAATTAAGATATTTAATACAGATTTTTCTTTCGATAGCCAGAGGGTTTCAATAGTTAAAGCTTTATATTAAAAAAAAAAAATCCTAGCTTATAGAAGAATAGAAACAGATGGAGCTACCTAACTTAACCTAACAGGGAATCGCCTAGAATCAAGCTAATGGCTTGATTCATGAGAAGTATGAGTATCCTACCTTGCCGCAGATGGCATCACCATACATGCATGACTAAGTAAAACAATTATTTATGAAGATCATAAAATTTTTTGTAATGTAAAAATTTTTTTTTTGAAAGCTTCTGCCGTTAAACATGGCTTAACCATAGAATTACTAGGCCTACTAAGGAGAAAATGGAAGAGGAAGAATAGAATAATAAAATGGTTAGACTAATTAAATGTAAGATTACGTTGCAATTAACATAGATCTAAATGATGAGCAGAAAGCTCAAAAAGAATTGTAAGAGAGGCAAAAAAAATAAGAACTTCAACAAAATCAGCATCCAATTCCATGGGATTAGATAGATTAACACTACTAACCTGGTGAAGTTGATCCTTTTTACTCAAATCCTCTGAATTCAAATCAGTATCCATTTAATCCAGTCCCTCCTCCTTAATAGAATTTTCAAGAATACCCATAATATTAACAACCAAATCAACAAAATAACTAACCATAATTCTCAGGATAAATGTATCCACAGGATAATCTGCCAAATCCTTTAAGTAATTATTAAGAAGAACCCGCTGACGATAGATATCCGAAAGCAGTTCCATTTGCAGTTTATGGGGATGGAAAATAAAATAATCAGCTAAAATAGCTTTCTACCATGGATAAAAAACACAGCAGCCTTAAAAAAAAGTAAACTCTAAGGTAGTCTTCTATGTATAAAAAATCCAATACTGCATAGAATAAATTGTAGAACTACACTGATACTTAGATTTATGTCTTTTCAGACTCACCAGCATATCATTCGAATCCATGTTGCTGCTAACTACTGTTTCTAGATGATTGCTGCTGCAAATAGATGTGTGACTTATTTTTCCATTTCCTTTGCTTTCCCTTGAAACTCTTATTTAGATGTCTCGAAGCGTGTCTCAAAGCAATTGGATGTCCATATTTAGAAGATTGTTCTTAATCAGCAATAAATTGCCTTTATGCTCCTTTTCGCTGTTATGGAGAATGGATAAATTAATGTTGGTTTTCTTGTTGTAATTTCTGCTGTAAAGGGCTATCTTTCTTTCCAGACTCAATCTCTAACTTTTTATCCGCAAACTGGTGTCTAAAATGCTGCACTTAATTTGGACAATTTTTTAAAAACTGCTGTAGTTTTCCTACTAATTGCCTAAAGAATGCTGAAGGATATTGTTGCTGTGAGTAGTGTTGCCTTGAAGTAGGCAGTTGCTGCCAATATTTATGCTCTCCTTAAGGATGCACTGAGGAATGTTTTAAATGCTGCTCAGGATGCTTTAAAGAATTATGTTGCGAAGTCTGTTCTTGCGAAAGTTTCTGCAGTTGCTGTATTTCAACAACAGAAAATGGGATAGCAGAATGCTGCTGCTGTATTATTAAAACCTCTGGTGAGGTTTTAGTTGGAATTTTATAAGGGGCATTAGAATGATTATATTTAGCTTAAATAAGTGATGCTTCTTGTTTTTCTTGTTGAGATCATTCATGTAAAAAATATGTTTTTTCGTTGATACAATTAACTAGATAATTTTTCAATTTGTCAGTGCACAAAGCCCATTATTTTTAAAATAACTATTTCTATGAAAAATCACTTATTTGGTATATCTTTGATGAATTTATTATTTTCACTCTTCAGCTTTGGGTTATGCTGTTCGATGATTTATAAAATTTTGAGTTTAGCTTCTTTTATTTTTTGAAGGCATCTACATTGAATTTTTTCATTTTAGTGTCAACAAAAACAAAGGTTTTTAAATTTCTTCACAATAATTATGGTATTTAAACTCATTGCATCACTCAATGATATTCTTACCTTTTTAAACCTTTCAATTTATTTTTTTTTGAAATATTAATAACAATATAATAATTTTTAATTTAATTTTAAAGTAAAAAAAAAACATAGTAGCAGCAATACATAAAGTTTTTAAAAAAAAACACATTAAGTAATAATTTGGGGGGTCTTCATTTTCCACCGAAAAGTCCATAAGAAGCTATATTCTAGTACTGCATGGAGCCAGCAGGAATCGTTGAAGGCATTTGAGATCCACTCCATTTGCGGGTTCTAGTCTGTTCAGTCGAGATTGTTTAGTGATTGGGGTTAATGTTGGAGGCAGAGCCAATTGAGCTGGTGGAAGTATTTTTAGATCTAGTAGATGAGACTTGTTCTTTTAAGTTAATTGAGAAATCGGAAATTTCAGACATTTTTTTGAATAATTAGTATTTGTTATGTGCTATTTTTTGTTGTTGTTAATGTATATTTTTCTTTTGGATTATAAAATAATTGAGCAAAAGAGAATCTCCTAAATAGCATTTCAAGTGAAAAACAGTCTAGAAAGTTTCCCATAAATTTTCTTAAATTCTTCTATTCTTGTGGTCTCAACTTTTTGATACCTTAAATAATCAAATCGTCCTTATCCACTCGTTTTTTCAATTTGTAAATATTGAACATAACAATCACATTGTTTTTGTTGTTTTGCAATAGTAAAATACTCCATTTAACTATGTAATAGATGGTATTTGTGATCAATTATTGTTGAATAATGAATAGTGAAGTTTTAAAATAACCTAGCTTTCCATTTTTTATAATAAAAAAGACCAATTTCAATCCTTTTCAAAATGATAAATAGCCAGCTTCACACATCGATTACAAAAAAATAATATAAAAAAACATATTTAAAAATACGACGAATTTAAAAAAAGTTATTAAAGGAGGGTTAGTTTGCTAATTACAAATTTAAGCTTTTATGGTCATTCAGCCACCTGAAAATAAAGGAATCGATGCGAATTAGAATCGAATAATAAATCAACGTCAATCTTTTTGCCGGTTGAGTTTAATCTGACGATTATTTTATAATCTCTTTCAACTTTAAATTGTGTTTATCAAAATCTTAGTCTTTCCCCAGGAATCAGCATTTGATAACCCCCATAAATTCAAATTAGATTAGAAACGAAGAAAAAAATTCATATGAAATTTCCTTCTGATCTCACGCTGAGTTTCTTTTCTTCTTGATGATAAAATTAAGATTGATTTAAAAATCTCCCTTTGTTCTAGAAATTAAACCAAAATTAATAATGTTAATAACATCAACCTGTTTAGTTCAACTCTTTTTGAAGATAATCAGCTTCTTTGAAATGTGAAATTGCTTTATGGAAAGAAAGGTTTGTTTGGATTCACATAGTTTTCATGGTTCTTTGTTTTAGGTTCTTATTTGATACTTTTGAAAGTAGTTTTGTTAACTTTTTGATCCAAAACTCTGATAATTGCTTCTGTTTTACAACTCCAAACCCTCTGATATTACTAAAACATTAGCATATTATTCACTCTTAATTAAAATAAATCATCTCTGAAATGACGAATCAAAGATAAATCTAATCTAAAAAAGAGAAACCTGAAAGTTATTACAACATGGTTTCACAATGAATTGGAAAAAACTAATAATAATTAGTAGTTTGGAAATTACCAGAGTTTTAACATAATTTGTCCTTGAAAGGCTGAATTTATAAATACTTTTCCATTATTTATTTAGCAGCTCAGACACATTTTATCAACAAATTGAAAGTAAAAAATGATTGGCTGGTGTTACTCCTCTATGAGAAGAAATTGGTGACAAGAAAAAGGGATAATTTAGCTTTTATTATGATCTGATTGAATGAAATTTTGGTGATTATTTAGCCTCACAAAATTTAGTTCCTCAAATATTATTAGCATATTATTCCTATCTTTCCCACTGATTTTGTGCAGTCTTCATCTCAAATTAGTCTTTTCTTTTTGTGGTTTAGAAGCTATTTGTGATCTTAGAATGTCATGTTTTTCTTTTCCATTTTTGTTCTTTAGCCCTAAATCAAAATCTTCTTTGTTATGCCTCATATGTTACATTCATACATTTCAGCTCTAGATGTTTTTAGTATGTTGGTTTCTGTAAAATAATTTATTATTTTTTTCACACTACGAACTCTTTCGACTTCCTCTCTTATTTCTTTTTGGTGTCAATTTTCAAGCTGTACACTTCAAAATTTTTAGAATGAATCGACTTTTTTCTTACTTGCTTCAATAATCTATGACTGCTTCACTAAAGCTATTTTGTAACTCTTTAGAAATATAAATGTGCACTCTTTTTGTGATAGTGCTGCTTTATTCTTATTGTTAATCATTTTTACTCTTTGTTTAAAAACCTCTACGTAGATTAGTTGAAAATAGTATTTTTCTTCCTTCAACTTCAAAATTTAGGAAATCAACACAAAACCTGTGATTTTGTCCTTTCTTTTTAAAGTAAGAAAAGGATAGAAATTCATTCATTGATAAATTGATAATGAAATATTCCAATTAATTTTTGTAGCTATATTTTGAAAATGAAATTGAATTGGAATTCACGCAAAATCCTACAAAATAATACAAATTTCTTTTTATCCACTGGCACACCATATTCTATGCAAAAATAATAACTCTTTTTTGCAATATTTTTGCTAGCTTGGAGAAAATAATTGATTTGATAGAGCTTTATTCGTTTCTAATATGATGTTAGGTTTGATTGCGAATTATTTGATTATTTTATTATTATTAAGATAAATTAACGAAACTGACAAATTTGAAGCATCATTTATCGCAATGACAACTAAATAGCAGCGTCTAGAGCAACTAGCTAGACCAAAAACAGCTTAGAATGCAATCAGGAAGGATATCATGAACTAGAATGAAGAGGAAAAGAAAAAACAGCTTCAAAAAAAAGAAATGGTTCGTGTAGCTGATGAAAACGGTGATTTGCCTCTAATTTTTCAAAAGAATCCTGTGTTTTTGGTTTTTGAAAACAAACTACAAGCTGAATTATTCAACGCTAGATGTCATGATACAGGTGAGCACATTGCCACTGAAAAAGCCAAGGTATTTAAAGAAGAGTTCAACAGGATTAATATGAAGAAATAAAAAAACGTGTTGAATCTGTATTCCATGAGATTGGGAGTGAATTGTATGATAAATCTAAGTGTCCTGCTTTAAGATGCGAAGCTAAAAGATTGTGAGGCTCTTAATCTAGCTGACAATGCGATTTCCGATAACGGTATGCACTCGATCAAGTCTATTATTGCAAATACAAAAATCAAGCACTTAAATTTATCTTCGAATATGATCAGTGAATCTGGTCTTGAAATGATCGTTGATGATCTCAGCAAAAGCTAGTGTCTATAGAGCCTAGATTTAGGAGTCCACGAGGGTTCAATCAGGAAAAATTCCCTAGGCGTTGATGGAGCTAAGTGTATTGCAGCTGTGATTTTACAGAACAGGAATATCGAAAGTATTAAACTGCAAGATAATGATATTGGAATTACAGGTGGAGAGATAATAGGAACAGCTTTGAAGTAGAATAAGACTCTAAAGCACTTAACAATAGCAGAGAATGAGCTAAAAACAGCTGGTGCAGAGTTTATCCTCAAAGCAGCTGGGAGTATTGAATCCCTTGATTTAGGGAAAAATTATATTAAATCTGGAATTGGTCCATGTTTGAGAGTGTATTTAGAAAGTAACACTCATTTACAGAGATTGAATTTAGAGTATAATGAGTTGCTAGTAACAGGAGTTAGAGATCTGACTCTAGGATTAGCTAATTCGCATAATCTTATTTCTTTGAATCTCAAGGGAAATGGGATCAGAGATGAAGGACTTTAACTCATTGCCATGGTAATATATTGTTAGTTTTTAACTATCTTTTAAATAAATTGTGATCGTATAAAATTAGGTACTGAGTGACCACGGGATTCTGGAAGATTTGGATGTGAGTCTGAATGAAATTACTCCTTTAGGAATCAGCTATTTAGCAGAGGTTTTACCTTATTGCAGCATAAAATACTTAAATCTTAGTAAGAATCTCCTAGGTGATGAAAGTCTAATGATAATATCTGATAGAGCTGAAGGAGGACAACATCTTAAGCTTCAAAGATTAGATGTCAACAGTGCTAGGATCTCCGACACAGGTTGAAAAATAACAATAATTTTAAGGAGATTTGTTTTCATTTTTTTAAAATATATTTTTTAATGAGTTATGGTTTTAAGAACTGACTTTTTTTGGGTACTTTCAAAAAGGAATCCTGCATTTCTTGGAGAGGATTGATAACTTTGAGATGATGAAAATCATCAAAGCATCAGATAATTTCATTTCTGAGAAAATCGAAAAAATCTTACTCGAAATCTTGGATAAAAATAAAACTCTAGTGGATTTTTAAGTCAACGGAAACAGACTCTCATTGTGCTGCCTTAACAGGATTAAAAAGATTTTATCCAGGAACAATAAAGAATTAGAAGAAAGAGAACCGAATAAAATAAGAACTGAAATCTACAGGCTTAAGTATGAACAGCAGAAAATTGAAGCAAATCGAAGGAAGTTAGATGCATAAGAAAGGGCAATAAATGATCTAGAAACATAAAAAAATATGCTTGAACATAAATTACAGACACTCAAAAGAACAGAAGAACATAAACGAATTGACATGAATGCGAAAATTGTTGAACAAAAGACAGCCATACAAAGGAAAAAGGAGATCATAAGTAAAATTAAAATAAAAGGGATATTGTTCTCAATATTGACAATATTGAGATAATTAAATAAAGATCATTAATAAGTATTTTTATTTTTATTTTTCAAAATAAGTTGAGAAAAGTGGTAAGTTTGAAGCCAGAAAGAACGAATTAGTTTAAGAATTGACTTAATTACAAGGGGAATTATCAATTGCTACTACTGAAAAGGATAAAGTTTCATCAGAGCTTGATGCAATAAACAATGAGATTGAGTAGACTGAGACAAATTTCAAGAATCAACTGGAACACATGGAACAAGAATTCTAAAAGCAAAAACTAAAGAAAGAAGAAATTGACAAACATAATTCTGATATGAATGCAGAATACCAATCGATGCTAAAATAAGAAAAAGAGTTACTGGAGCACATTGCGGCATTTGAAAAATAAAATAAATCGTCAAAGAAAGCAACAAAAAATAAGTCAGCCCAAAGCTCTGTCAAAATCTAATGAAGAGATCTAAATTTTCTTTATTTTTCCATAGTTTTGCATTATCTTAGAAACCAAAATGGTTGTAAGTGTGCATTTAATGTTTTTGTAATTAATTTAGCATAGCTTCCACTGATAATTTTGAGATTTTTAGCGAAATAATTAGCACCTTCTTTAACAAGAAGACAATAAAACCAAATGGAATACATAGAGTAAAGCTAAATAAAACAAGAATCTAACAAAAAACCCACAAGAACATCAAAAAAAAAATATTCAGGATTTCTTCTTAAAGTTCTCAAAGAAATTATTAAATTGTTGTTTCACACCAAGATTCATAGAGGGAGTTTAATTCTACATAGAATTTAGTGTGTGTTAAGGAATTGGCTACAGAGGCTGTTACTGCTGTTGCTGTTGTTAGATTAATGGCGATCCTAATCTTGAAGATGGAGTTTAAGTCATGTAGGTTTATTTCAAAGGAGAGACAAATTAATGGGTTTGGTATGAAGATTGTTTTGTAAAGTTTTTAAGAAATGACCCATTGAATGCAGATGTGGTGTTGTTGTTAATGGAATTTTGATAAACGTTAATATTGGGATTGTTAGTTGGTTCAGGAATAGCAGGTTATTATCTACTTGAGTTTGGACTATTCGGGATTCTAGGAGCACTCTGAATTGAAATATTAGAATTATTGTTATTGTTGTTGGTAGTGTCATAATGTTCTTCAGAATCTCCTTCTTCTTCAGTGTTAGCAGTTTATTTAAACAAATTTCGTTTCATGAAGGTTGCTCCTTCTGTCATTTTCTTGACTTTTGTATTAAACAAAAAGATTTTTATTCAGGAAATTGAGTGCACACACCATTTTGGGATAATTTAATCTTACACTTATTTGGGATGAAATTCGAAAAGGTTTCTTGCTGCGATTCAGCGATACTGTCCATGTTAGGCTTGATATACTTAGCAAAAGCAATTTTGTCTTATTGTTGTAGTTGCTGTCTGTTTTAACTGTTGTTATTTGTTTTAGCAATTGGATTTGCATCAAAATTAATCATTTTCTTTGAATTTAAATTTTTGAATCCTTGTTAACTCACTAACCCATCCTTCAATAGAGGAGACTCATTGTAAGCATACAGCATTTGAGTTTGTGGTGTCATATGGCTAGGCAATTTTTGGATAGATTTTCTTACATCCACTGGGAGCATTGCCTTCAGTGGAGAAGAAAAAACTTATCCTGAAATTGCTGGGTTTTTTTAAGGTTGCTACTGGAATTGTTGTGATCCTTCCTGGGGTTTTACAGGAGAGCACATCGCAGCAGCTGGCTCACTTGTGATTTGCTTGTAAATCAGCAAGGAAGCCTTCTTGAGTTGAGGTAAATAAATCAAATTGTAGTATTCTACAATTGTGTCTCTTTTCTCTTGTGTGATAGGTAGATCATAGATTAATTCACGCATCATTGGTTTGTTGTGGCTATTTAATTCCTGAAAAACAGGGAAAATTCAAGTATTTATGTTTAGAAACTGATTCTCATAGCAAATAATAAAAATAATTACTTCATATTTGTTGAGAATCTGTTTGAATTGTGTATCTGTTTTGAATATCTTGCACATGACATAAATCGAGCATAAAATCAGCTAATCCAAATGTCTTCCAATGAGCAATTCCGATTAATTCCCGAGTACATGCTTCATGATCCTCCACACTGATTCACTTAATTAGTCTGATACCCTCAGTGCGCTGCAGATTTAGTTTATACTGTAAGCGCATTAGTGAAGCACTCTACGGAAAAATTTCTATTTAAATTTATAAGTTTTAAAAAAATATTCCAATTTCGTCGCAAAAATCCAAAAAAAATAACTAAATAAGTAAGTAAGTAATGCAATTTTACTTCGATAGAATATCCTTCTTGTCTGTCGTCAAGCAATTTCTTAGCTGCTTCCGAATCACGAGTGTAAGCACGCACAAACGAAAGTAGCTAAGAATCTTCTCTCCAAGAATAGTAAGACACTACTTTAGCTTCAAGATCAAGAACATGAGCCTTAAGTGACACAGGCATGGCTTAATCGAGTCGCATGTAGAAATCCATAACTTTCCAGAGTTCAAACCAGGAAAGTTCTAAAAACCCCACTAATCTCTCGAATGACATACTCCTCAGATTCAAAATAAAATACACAGATTCACAGGCGCATATGAAAACTCCTTTCTAGACTGCTTAGCTTGCAGTTTTCTCCTCGCTCATGTATTCATTTAATATTCTTCCAATGAACAATAGTTAAAATGTTATCTTCAATTTCTCGCAGTTTTCCAAAAACAAAAAATACCTGTAAAATAGTGAAGTTATCTATTATTTGCGCTGCTCTATACTTCGCGATTCCATTGATTAGTCTCCTTTCTCAGAAGTATGCTTAGATTCACTTTTCTCAAGATCTTAAAGTTTATTCAGAAGTTCATTCAACCAATTCTCTAAATTTGGGATTTTCTTATTCATATCAAGCGCTATCGTTCCCTAATTATAAAATAACAAATTGTGGGTATGTTGTGGGTTGTATTAAGATCATTTTAAAGAAGAATGCTATCTTTGATACTTGTGAGCAACTGAGAATATTCTTGCGTGAGTGAAGCCAATTGTACATCTCCATTGCGTTTGTAATTGGTGTAGCATTCACTCTGGAGATTTAAGAACCCTTAGCAATCAATGGAGATGTAACATTAATCGATCCACCTGGTGATCTGAATTCAGAAATGGGTTTCTTCTCAATTCCAGTCGCATCTGCTCCTTCATAATTTAACAATCTTTAAGAAGTAAACTTCCCCTTTCCTGCGAGAATATTAATAGGCTGATGATTTTCTTGCTGAGAAGATGATGATGTTGATGAACCTCCATATTTTTCTTATGGAAATGGAGCTGCTTGTTTATTATATCCACCTTGACGGCTAAATGGAGTGAGATTAATAGGATTAACAGAAACTTGTTTTTTCTCTTGAATGAACTATTCTTCGTTTAGATCGCCTGTTTTTGTATCAGTATAGTAATTTGACAACTTTTTAATGTTCTATTCCAACACAGACGGAGAGAAAATAGAGAATAGATCTCCTTCACATTCGATTAAATGTCTGTCGCATAACTTAAAAATGAAAAAATAAATTGGCATCAAGATTTTTAAATACAGTATTATTAAATAAAATGCAAAAAGTAATATTTTTCTTACATGTTTGACAGAGGATAGAAACCTTCCAGCTACTACTTCATAAGATTCAAAATCTTAGATATTGAAGTGTTTTAGCAGTGCTTATTTTTAATTTCCTTGATTATCTTCTATTTATATTTATTTTAACAACATTTCACCCAAAAAAGTTTCAAAAAAATAAATATTTTACCTATGAAAGTCGATGAAGTAAACCTCTACAGCCCACTGAGAAGAAATGAAAAAATCGCTGCGACGTGCAAAGTTGTCTCAATTATAGCATATTATTAACTCTATTCTATTGTGAGAAAGAAAGAAAATTCAAAAACAACGAGGAATGAAAAATAATCTATGAAGAAATAGATTTTGGCGGGCAGGACAGTTTTGAGTTTTTCGGCAAGTAAAAAAATGATTAAACTAAGTTAGAATGCATTTTCTTACATCTAGAAAGAAGGAACAGTAACCAGCATAGATGCTTGAGACTCTTGTTGTAGTTTTTCTAAGGCTAGGTTTGCTGTTATAATCCCATTACTTTAAAGACTTTTTCGAATTTTGTGCTAATTGCAAGCATAAATGAAAACTATTCCACAAGAGTTTTGATATCTTTACGAATTTCTTCATTCATCTATCCAAATGTTAGCCATTCCTTCAACATCAGCATACATTCATCAATTTTGTCAGTGTGTTCACTCATTAATTGTTCAAAAGCGTTTCTTTAGATTCCTGTCTCACTCTTCACTGCTATGAGCAAAGCACATCTAACAATAAGTCCTAAATTATCTCTCGAGACCTAGGAAAGAGTAACAAAATATTCAAGTTTTTTGACCTGAACTAATTACCTTTGAGAGATGTTTTTATAACACTCCCAAAGTAGTAATATCCCTCTTCAACTTAAATAAATCGTCTAATAATAAATACTTATGTTATTACCTCATTTTTGCCTTTTTTTTGATATGCCTATAACTACAAAACTGCATGTTCTGCACATGAAGAAGGAAAATTTAAAGAATGAACCAAACTTTGGATTTCCTCCATGGCGCGTTCTGCCCCTTCCATTATGTATCACTATTCAGCTTTATACGAACAGTAATAGCTTCTTCGAAGTTTACTTAATCTTTGTTGTATTCACAGAAAAAGCTAAATAAATATCTTTCTCAGCCTTAATATCTGCTTCCCTTAATTATTTATCTGTATTTTTCTCAATATCTATCAAGCTCTAATTGCATCAGCCAAAACAAATTCATTATCTCTAATTTATTCCAAGCATTCGTGGATCCAAAGCAATCCTCTCGCCTGGATCTGTTTTATCTCCCCCCAACCACCTTGGCGATTCTTTTCAAATTTAAAAATAAATTCAACTTTTAAATATCCGCCCAAAGTAAATCAAGAGGCAAACAGATATTCTTTATAAAAAAATTATTGTGGCTACCCATTCGGTTTGCTGTTTCTTCTACTTATTGTAGGGAATATGAAAAACGAAAGTGAATAAATTGGAAACTAGGGAAATTGTTTTAATAACTGAGTTAGTTATGTTAAAATATTCCAATAATTAAGTTTAACTATCTTTTTAAGATCTCCCTGATTTATTCACATTTTATTATTAATAATATTTTAATAAACCAACTTTTTGTTGTTATTAAACAATAATTCATTACACAAGTTTACTTGATTTGATTAATTAATTTTTTTAAGATATTTAAGGTGTGGATAAACACAGTAGATTTTAGCTAATTTTGACTACCTAAATTCAGATTGTCCAATCAGAGAGTGCTCTTATTGTTTAAAAAGCTGCTGTTCATTGAATCTTCGTCTGGCTGGGTATATTATTATGTTCCTTTGTTAGTTCCATTCTAGATGTTCATTTTGCTTTTCATGTCAATAACTT
>Ga0302271_10001453_pt1 | contig 22695 bp, 12 predicted proteins | sample III_Bog_N1_1_FD_198767 | JGI IMG/M metagenome (GOLD analysis project Ga0302271, IMG submission 198767) | Peat permafrost microbial communities from Stordalen Mire near Abisko, Sweden - III_Bog_N1_1 | ecosystem: Environmental > Terrestrial > Soil > Wetlands > Peat | place: Sweden: Abisko... | reverse complement strand
TTCAAATTCTCCCCTGTTTTTATCGCCGGTTATCTCATATTTGCCTATGAAAACATAGCTGAGATACTCTTAATATCAGATGAGATTTTATTAAGTTTAAGCACTTCACTGCTGATGAGTGACTCATTGCTGTTTATCTTCTATGCAATTATATTCTCTTAAGCAAAACCAGGTTATTTTCCTTTAAGCCCAATGCTCTTAGGACGGAAATCCAATAATAACAATTCCTTAATCCCAGCTGAGCAACCTTATTGGATATTATTATTTCGTTTCGAAAGAAGCAACGGTGAACGAACATCTACGCTATTTGCGATGGGTATATGAGATATTTAACTCCCTATACAATGATTGCTGTTATTCCTCTTCCGCTAGCTAATATCCGATATGTTATTGCTCGAGGAAATACTATTTTTAAGTTAAATTCTGTTATCATTATTGAAGGAGTTATGCATCATCTTTGATTTGGTGTCAGGTATTTCTTGCTGTGGTTAGAGTTTATCAAAAAGTTGCTTTAAATGCGCTTGTGATGTCTGCGAGAAATCACTGAAATCGCCTAAATTTCTATTTTATTTCTGAGTGAAATATCAACAACAACAACCAGTATTAGCCAAAAGTGAAAAAACCATTTTAAAACAATTCATTACTTCATTGGAGCTATTTTTCCCATTGACTAAGATAGATTTCAGAGGTGTCTTGTCTCCTGAAGGCGCAGCTGTAAAGGATAAGTTTTAGTTGCTAAAATAACAAACAAAAAAGAATTAAGTTATTCGAAAAAAATGAAATTCTTTCACAAAAAAAATATTCTCTTACCTGAAATGAATTTTCTTTGACTTTGTTGGAGAGTTACCTTACGATGCGCTATGCTATTTCAAGATCTCTAGTTCCTCCTTTGATTGCTGTGACTCTTCCGTCGTTGAAATAGATTTCTTATCCATATTTGACTTTGTCTTTATCTTTAAACTGTTTTCCCGCGAACTCTGCATATGTATCATATCCTTAACATCCTTTACATTATTCTACTGTATTCCTACTTTATTTGGGCTATTATTCGCTGTGTTATTTCTCTTAATGTTTTCTATTTTCATTGAATCATTGCTGGAATTTCTTTTAATAATCTAATCATCCGATTATTTCCTTTTTTAGATTAATTTACTTGATTCTCTTCCACGATCTGTGTTTCTCGAATAGATATTGCTAAAAGTAGATAACTGCAATGAAGTTATACTATTAGATTAATAGGCTTTGTCTTTTTAAGTAGCATAATTCTTTGAATAGGATGTTGAAGCAGCAGGATATTGTTACTTATTATCAGAGATAGATTTTGGGATGTCCTTTGAAGTTGACTTACTTTTAGTATGAACCCCTGTTGTTGTTATTGTTGAGCTAACAGCCCCTACATCGCTTGATTTACGCTATTACAGCAATTATTAGCTTGCCATCGACGATGAATTGCTTCTTTTTCCTTAGCTACTTTTATAATCACTTGCTTACATAATATTCTAACATTTCTCTTAAAATCCTTGGACATCTGATTGTTATTTCGAACAAGGTGACATCTCAAGAAGACAAGTTTTCTTTCTAAAGGCTTCATTGATTGCTTACTACTACTCTTTGCCCATCTTAATCGAGAATATCTACTGATACGAAGCACTTCCACTGCGTTTTTTCGCTAGTTACTTCGATATCAATGCTTGACTCTGCTGTCTCACTTCTTCCATCTACGCTGAGATATCTTATTATTTCTTAATATAACTCTAGATCCCTTATTATTATTCTTCCTATGAAAGATGGTTATTATGTCCAATAGCAGTAGTAATCCTATTATCTGTTGTATTAATCTATTATTTTTGCTCATTTGCTTGTTGGAGCTATTTGTTTAGTAATTGCTATTAACTTGTCATAATATTTTATTATTTCTACGACAACAATGACTATTTTGGTGGTAATGGACATCCTGAGGCAGGACTGATAGGCGTACATATTTACATAGAACACGATGATGACGATGAAGAAGCGATCGATTAAGCATTGGAAGGTTTATGTTTTGTTCCAGTTATAGCATACCGATCTGAATATGCATAATTTTAGATAGTATTATTGTTATTATTGTTAGCAGGATGTTCTGATGGAACAACTGAAAACCCCGTGGAAGTGTTGTAAAATGTAAATATATTGGAATTGTAATTGGATAAGGAAAAAGCAAGTGGTGCAGCAATACCCGAAGAAGGAGGAAGAACAGCAATCGCAGATGGATCGTTTTTGATGACTGCAGCGTGTAATGCAGGACTGCTCGTATTGGAAGATTTCGATGGTTTTTTATTTTTGTTTTCTAGCTTTGTGTGTATTTCCGGTGTGGCTAGCGAAGACTAAGACGATAATTAGTTCTAAAATGACGAATAAGACGATGAAGATGAAGAAGAGCGGTGAATCGAAGTGGTATTCAATTTTAGAAGCTATTTTTAATGTTATTATTCTTCTGCTTTTTTCCCTAAATTCTATTACTCTGCATCATCCTTTATCGCATCTACTATCTTACCATCTAAAACTCCTTCATTGCCTTCATCCTCATGCGGTTCAGGAGGCTATAAATCAAATGGTTGTGGTACAATTCCAGAGTGTCTGTATGAAGAAGAATGACAACCTGCAGGTCCACCAGTTACAGTCATAATAACATCCTAAGAATTCTGTATTTCCTATTATTTCTAAGTTTCTTCCTTTTTCATATTACTACTATCCTTCCTTTTCGATTGCAAAGACGATGAAGAATGTGATTATCTTAATGTCTGCGAAGATATCTTCTGCGGTTTAAGATGAGCCCTTGTGGAAGTCTCCGGTGAAGTAGCTTTGCTTGTTATACTGACTAGTTTCTTCAAATCGATACTCAAATGATGAGAACTAGATGAAGATAAGCTAGAAGCTGAATAGGATTAGGAAGATTTTGGTTTTGGTTTTTGTTTTTGATTTTGCTTCTTTGATTGTCTTGAGGAGTTAGGTTCCTTTGAAAATGATGATTATTGTTGTTTAGAAGGTAAGCTAGCACTGCTGAGTTATTTCATTAAGCGATTGCTAGCTGTGCTAGATTAGTAGGTAACTGTAAGTGGAAAGGGATTGTTAGGTAACGATGTGGTCATACAATTATGGTTACTTTAAGGTTGTTATTGCTGTTATTGTGTGTGTACAGTTTGTTCAGTTTACCCTTACATGAAAGCAGATATCTTACCTGGGTTATCTTAGAATTAGTAATTTATCTCCTCTTATTTTATGCCACTGTTCTTCGTTTAATTGATCTTATTAAAACTATAAATATCTATGGAATTATGCTATTAATCGATTTACGTTTTCTGCTGTTATCTTTCCTATTTTTCTTGCTGTTCCTCATCTAATACCACGATACCTTCATTCGCTTTGGATCGTTCTTTTAAACGGCTATCAGTCCTGGGAGTAGCTATTAGTTTACTAACCTGAACATCCCTTGAGCCTTTCATTTGTGGAGAAGCATTATTACTGCTACAATTACTGTAATTTCCATTTTTACTCGATATCACTTTTTCCGATGGAAAGCGAGCTGTTGATAATGTTCGATTACTTCCATACGCAGTTTTATCTACCAGCTAAATGTTTTACTTCTCAATTGGAGAATCATAGTAATCGATATTCTCAGATGCTCTCTTGAAGTTAAAGATATCTTAGTACTTGTTAGGATTATTTAGATTAGAATTCCCTCTTGTTTTATACATCAATTGTGAGCTACTAGGTTTTATTCCATTCTATGGAAAAGGTATATTTATATCGTTTGATCTATTCGATTCAGGTTTCCCATTGCTTAATCCTCTATCCTTAGCACCAACTCGATTGGCAGATATTGGTGCATTCGGAATATTGTTGGGTACATTTTAAAACTACGAATTCTTATTTTACAGAGACTTTAAACTAAGGTTATTAGTAGTATTGCCATGCTTCATCTTCAATTCTTTTGGATTATTATGTTAACTACTATTGTAATGAAATCTACTGCTGTTGGAATTGCAAGTATCAGTTTCTACGGACTACTATTGTTGTAAGGAATTCAATCTAGGGGAAGGTTTTACTGTTGTTGTTGTTGTTGGTGGTATTCTAGGTGAATTGGTTGATCTCAAGGAGTTACTGGAGTTGCTTCGTTTCATTTAGCTTAGGAGATTCTCACATAGCTGTTTCTTTCTGTAAAGTTTATAAAAAGTATCAAATAGGTGAAAATATAATTGATTGTTAGACCAATGAAAGTAGCTTTAATTATTCAAACAGAAATTTACAATTTGAAAAATACATTCATTTGTGAAGTTGATTTTGCTTCGCTTGCTCAAAGTGTAGATTGGATTATTATCCAGATATTAAGTATAAAACTTTACCTATTTTCGAAGATCAGCGCAGCTTGCTCGTTGTCTAATTTAGACAGTCTAACATGATGAGTTTCTGGTTGTTCTTCTTGATTTTACATTCTCTCAGATTTCTTTGATTTATCATCTAAACCATTATTTTTGGTATTCTCTTCGTTTTAGGTATTATTCTAATCTTTAGATAACTTCCGTTGCTCATTGTTAGTCTCCATTACTGAGCAGTTAATCAGCTCTCAGCTTGAAGGGATTCAAAATAATGGTTTTTTGTTTGAAATAAGTTATTTACAGTTGACTTCCTCTTCTCCTTGTTTTTGGTATTGTATCTTCCTCTATTTACTCTAATTAATTGTTCTTTTCTTCTTAATCCTTGATATTCCTTGGCTTTATTTACTCTGTTTCTTATCTCTTTACTCTTTTAATTTGCTTTTACTTGTACTATATCAAGCAATCATTGTTATTATTTAACCTCCACTACTAAATTGATTACTTCGGATTAAGCTATTAAAAGAACCCCCTCCTATTATCTTCAATACAACTAATGCATTTTTGAACTGTACTCACATAATGAGAACTCTTCACTGTATTCCTAGCATATTGTTTATTTTTTCAATCTCTGCATTTTTTTCTTTCTTGAAAACACATTCTCCTCGAGTAATTAATATCCAGAATGTGTTGAATGAAACATTCAAGAGTTTTTCGTTTTGGGAAGAATACATTAGTTTATTTTAAAACAAACGAAACAAATTTATTCAATAGATTTGATCGACCTACTCTCAAAAATATGAGTCTATTTTGGATATGTGTCTTCTTCATTTTTTCTTTTCAAATATCCAAATGTTTCCTTGTTAAGGTTAAACAAATGGCAGAACTCCCAAATGTCTTTTGAACTGTTTTACTCAGTTAAGTGTTTTTGGCTGTTGGCAGTGGGAAGTCCCAGATAGAAATTAACCTAGTTCAAAAGTCGAAATGCAAATTCTTAATTTAAAGCAAAAACAAGAGATCTAGGAGATATCCCCTCAAAACTAGTCAAATACATCTATCCAAAATGATGAACAAGGTTATTGAGAACTATGTCCTCAAAGAGCAAGTTGGCAGTGGTTAATATGGCAAGGTTTTTCGCTCTTCGCATGCCTAAACTAATGAAGTTTTCGCAGTGAAAGCAATCAAATAAGAAAAATTTAAGAACGTTCCCAAACTTTAAGAATTCACAACGAACGAAGTGGCCACGCTGAAGAAACTTCGCAACCCTAATGTCATCGCGTTCGTGGAGATGCTCTGCACTTAAAACAATGTATACCTTGTCTATGAATTTTGCAATGGAGGCACACTTGAAGATCTCATCAAGCAGAAGAAGTTTCTCTAAGAAAAAGAAGCCATCGTGATTTTCGCATAAATCGTCAACGCTTTCCGCTCGCTATTCAACAACAACATCCTTCACAGGGATTTGAAACCCTCCAATATTTTGCTACACGATGGCGTCATCAAAGTAGCTGATTTCGGTTTCTGCAAGACACTTCTTTCCCCATAGGATTTAACATAAACAATGGTTGGATCACCGATCTACATGGCACCGGAGATCCTCAAAGGATGCAATTATAACATTAAAGCCGATATATGGTCAATGGGGGTGGTGCTCTTCGAGATGCTATTTGGATTCTGTCCGTATGAAGATAAGACAATAGCGAATTTGATTGGATAAATTGACAATAAAACTTTGATTTTACCGAAACACATAAATAACATATCTCCTCAGCTGGAATAATTGCTCTTAGGGATGCTCACAGTGAATCCTCTGAAACGAATAGAATGGAATGCACTTCTAAGCTCTCCTCTATTTGTCAATCAACAGATTCAGCAAGTAAACTTTGAGAGATTTTCTACTTTTCTACTTTTCGATGATTTGCTTCTTCATAATTAACCTTATTTTGTGTTGATTTGTTAGAGTTTACCACCACCACAATCAGCAGCAGCACAATAAATTTCTGTGTAAATGGCTCCTTCTAAAAACTAGCAGCAGTATTAGCAGAATTAGAACTTTATTCTCCCTTCTTCTGCTGCTCTTCCTATTTCTTAGTAAACTTCTTAAATCAGCAATCCTTCACCATCTCCATCTATTTCGTTAACAAATATGTAATCGAATCCTTCACTTAACAGTACATAGGCAACTTAGAACTCTAATTTAACTCCACCTAGCTAACCCTTGTTGAATCTGCTGACACTTCGAACTCGTATTTAATATCAAGTCAAAGCTTTAAATCGTGTTTTAGAACTTAATCAAAGTGAAACCAGCCCTATTGTGAGTTTCCTATTGATGAAAAGCGTATCGAATCAGACAGAGTATCTCAAAGGAAGAACTGGATTGCTGAATTAAACTGATGGAGAAGGTCAAAAAATCTAAAGATTCTCATAGATTGTCCAATAAGAAATAGATTTTATGCAGAAATGTTTGGATAATTTTAAAGAGGAAATCGAAAATCTTCTCAAATTCAACTCCAGTTTTGCATAGCATGTGTAGCTCAAAAACGAACTTGTCTGCAAAACCATCGATTTTGAGTTCTTAAAATCTGCCATTCTCAAATACGCCGAGACAATCACTAGCAACATTAACAGCAACTCACAGAATGATGATACCACTAAATTGCGAAACCTTTAATTTCTGAACGAGATCTTCAATTGCTTCTTACTTGAAGAGTACTTCGAGAATCGCTTCGATCCAAGATACACAGAAATAGAAACACCAGGAAAAGCAGTCGAAATCAACTCTGCGACTGCACTTATTAACTACAAACTTGAAATTGCAAAGAATAAATCGAAACCGCTCGATAAATATTACATCTATGCATGAAAGAGAATACATCCAAGGCATTGGGGGAGATTTTAATTTGTAATAGAATTAAATCATAATTGTGTTCTAATATTGTATCTTGTGATATGCTTTCTTCTTCAAAATTTCCTATTTTTACTTATTATTCCATGAGCTAAAAACAGTTATTTTGGACATGCCTTTTGTCCTGATTGCTATTTGGAGACTTTCTGCTAATTGTCTAGTTTCCTATTTCTAAGATCCTATCCTATCACAGCTTATTTTTCCAATAATCATACTCCTTATTCCCTTTTGCCTTTGCATAATTTTTCCTTAATATTCTTTCTAGTTTACTGGTTTTCTTCTCCCAACAACAAAATCAACATTAAAAAATGATTCTACCAAACCAAAACAATTTAATAACAGCAAAATATATTGTGATTAAATTAACAGATAAACAAGTAGAACAATGCGCGGGAGCCCTGAGAATCATCAAAATATCAGACCAGTGTTCTTCATCCAGCAAATACAAGATGAAAACAACACACAGAAAAGTCATCTGTCTCTTATGAAGATACCTGTTTAAGCCTGTTAGTCTCCGTCATAATCATCGTCACATAAATCACAAACATAACTATCAAGCAGATAATAGTCTGTCTTAGGGTAGCAACATCAGAATACAGTCACCAAAATATCCCTTAAAACACAGCCATTTCCATCATAATTCGGATCAAGGAATATTCCAGCTGGTAGTCCTTGTCGAAAACCAAAGTCGCAACAACATTTCACTGAAGAAAGGTTCTGCCCATCTTCTTTGTCTCCTAGGAGTCCTCAGTCGAATGCGTCAACGATATAATTTGACTATTCCTCTTAGCATGGCTTAGCCGCTCTTGTTTGCGATCTAGAATCTGACAAAAGAGCATTAGTAGAACTAATATTTTTGTATTTCATTGGGTTACCTTTACTAATCTGCTTTGTTGATACCATAAAAGGAGTTGAAGCTGGGTCATTTGCTGAGTGAGAACAAGGAATTGAGAAGTGCTCAGGTAAACATCGAGCAGCTACTGGAGTAAAATGGAAAAGCAAGTGATATTGTAGAAGCGCAGACAACTGAAATCTCTGGATTGAGGAAAATTGTTTAAGAAAAAGAAGACAGATTAAGTGCTTTGGAAGCTGCACTTGAGGAGAGATAAGCACTGCTAGTTCAAGCTTCATAGGTAATCAAGGAAAACTAGAGGATTAGCACTACAAACATGCGGAAAAATGAGGCGATGTGGAAAAAGTAAACAATATTTTACCAAAGTACAATTATCACTGTGAATTGATGCTGTTTTGTGTGTGTGAAATCTTTTAGGAAAGATGAAAAGAAAGAGAAAGACTACTAGCAGTTACTTTAGTAGTAGCTTGGCGTGTTGCAAGAGCAGTGCAAAGAATGGCATGGAAAATATACAAATTCTGAAGCAGCAGTTTAGTCTAAAGAAAATGATATCAATATCTTAAAAGGACAGCTGAGAGTTCAAGTTGAAGAGGCAGAGTCATTACAGAAATCATTGAATTTAAAGCAGGCGATCGTTGAATCAGATGCGTTGCAGAAATAGCAGCTCAAAGTGGAAATTGAAAAGTTGAATATGAGCTCATAGAGTTAAATGCAATTATCATAGTAGTAGGCACTAGCATAAGCTGAGGAGTTCAGAGGAAAATATAATTAGATTTAGGGAGAATTGAGTAAAAAATAATAAGAAAACATCGTGTTGACAAGGAGAATCGCAGAGTAGATTGAGAAGTAGACATAACTACAAGAAGTAACGAACAAGATGGGGAGTTGGATTGTTGTTATTAATGTATTTGATATTGTTTGATGAGAAAAAATTATTAAATTTAAGAAACTAGAGGCATGTGACCATCAGAAGGAAGAGATTCTAGGAGAACTTAGGTAATTACAGGCTACACATGAGTAGCAATGTCCATCAGTTATCTTAGAGAGATAATCTGAAGCAGCTGAATGGATGTAGCATCTTGAAAAAGTCAATAATGAATTGACGATGCTGTAGTAAGAAAAGTAGATTTATTCGGAGAAAGAATCTGAGAGGATAGTAGAGGTTTAGTAGTTGAATGAGAAGCTGCAGTAATAGTAGCAGGAGATAGAAGAATATTAAGAGAAATGCTAGGCACTTAAGGATAAGATGAAGGAATTGGAAATAGCAAATTAAGAGATTACAGTTGAAATGGAAGGAATTTAATAGGAAATAGCGAAACATTGTTCAGGGAGATAACTGGTCAAAAATGGAAAGCAAGAGGAGATATTGGAAAATACGCGTGGAATAGATGAGGGGAATTAGAATCACAAGGCAAATCAAACGGAGGAAATAAAGCAACAATGTAGGAATGATACTATTAATTTGTTTGTATGATCAAGCATTTTTTGGCTGGATTCTTTGTTGTTAACATTTTTTTTAAAACATAGCAGAATGTAAAGGAGGTGAAGGGAAAGATTTCCAAGGCTAGATAAAGGACTAAAATAATAGAGGAGATCAAACAGTAGGCAAGTCAGCAGGAGTACATGAAGAAACAGCGAAATTAGCTGACAGCAACGACAGAGAGTAGGAATTACAGCTAATAGTGTAATCACGAGAAAGAGAAATCTGTGAATTGAGGGTTTAGCATGATTCGACGCTTTTCCAGTTTAACCAACTGTCTAGTATTCTCTTGCAGATGCGTAGCGAAAAATCAGAGAGCAATCACAAGATGCAGCTGCTTTCAGGTTAAATCGATTTGCTGAAGGCCTCCATTCTCACAAGATCTTCGTTTTAATCGTAAGCACTGCAGCAAATGCACAGAACTCAACACAAATAGCAAGAGGATGTTAGAGATTATGACAATGATAATCCCAATAGTAGCCCCTGGGGAAATGATCTCCTGGAGGGATCAAATATAAATGACAATGCTTTCCTGCCTAACGATGATGATACCACAAATGCGCATGCTAAGGGAGAACTTGAGAGTAGCCAGAAGGACAAAGGGAAATTTGAAAATTCTAGTTGTTTCTCAGTAGTTACTGGCAGTTTTATGTTCAAAAGAAAATCCTCTAGAGATCAAGTAGAATCAGAGTTTGGTAAATTGGCGCCAGTCAGCATGTGCTAGAGAGGATAATAGTTGTAAGAATAGCAATGAAATTGATATCAGTGAAGGAAGAATTGCAGTTTCACGTATAATGGGAAGACCATTAACTCAAACCAACAACAACATTTATTTCATATTTATTACAGATTAGTAATCTAAAGAATATAAAAAAATAATAAATGATACTGTTCAGAAATGCAAATGGGAATACACTTTCATTCATTATATATAAAAGGAAAAATTAGATAAAAAAATACTATGTTTATCTTGGGAAGAGGAAGGTTTATATGGTTAGAGAAAGTATCCCTAGTTTCATATTCACATGTTGATGACTTATTGCAGCAATGTACTGGTGGACGAATAAAATGAAAAGGGTTCTCGCTTTTGAACTTACTCGAAATAATTATTAATTTTATTATTTTTGATCCTCAATTATTGCAAGAAGGCACAATTGTAGACAGAATAGGTATTTTCCAGGGTGTAAAAGAAGCAGGCTAAGATTGTGAATTGGATAACTGTTATCTGAAACCATTGCAGGATTGCATGATATTTCTAAAATACCCTTTACTGAATGGGCTGCCTTGTTTTCTCGGCCAGTCTCGCAGATACGAGATCTTTTCCCAGCGATGATCTTCCCCTGTTGTTGTTATTGGTTAAAAATATATATTTCAACATTGTTTTTTTAAGAACAAAGATATCACACTCCCTCCAATTGAAATAGGCTTGGGTTGTTTACATGTGGTAATGTTGTTGAGGATAAGGTACGAGTGGTAGATCAGCAGTGAGCACACCATGACTCCGAAAATGAGTAATGTGCTTAATCCAAGTGCTCCTTTGATTAAAATCTCCAGCGGTTTGTCTGTTGCATCCGAAAACCCAATCAAGAGCTAGGGGGAGAGAATAATTTCACAAAAAAGTTGAGTTATTTTCCCAATGAAAGGTAAATTTATATAACTTACAGAGACAAAGGGTATGCACAGTGAGACAAACTAAAGAAGAAGGAACCACCAAAACGCACATTTGTTTCTTTCCCCGACGCAGTTTCCAATCCACGGACAGTGATGGTCATAAGTCGCTACGCATCGCTTGCAGAATTTGCAGTGTTTTGATCTGAGCGGCATCGTGATGTTACATTCCATGCAATGACGGATGTCTAACGGCTCAGAAACAGGAATCACAAAGCCAGCAGGCATGGAATAGGAATTATTAGCACTGTGAAAGGTATTTGCAATGAATTTCGGCTGTGTGGTTGTTGTTGTTCTTGGATTTTCTTAATTTTAGCGGGTTAAGGAGGTATCTTCAGGATAAGATTGCTGCTAAGATGGCATTAAAGGAGCTAGTTTAATTTAATTTGATTGTGATTAATGCCCTTCTTCTGATGCGAATTGTTGCTATTGTTCAAGCTACTTTAACTGAAATTCCAAATCTTTTTCGTCCTGTTTGGATTTGAAAAATCATCGTTAACATGAAAAACAATATTCTTTAAACATAATTCACTCCCTTTTTGTCTAGATTTTTCTGATTAATATTACCACATGAATGTAATTAGCCATTCTTGAGTCCTCCTCATGTGATTATTGCGGGATCAACTACGATGGGATTCGAGCAGCACTGGTGAGGGTGTATTTATCATCGAATATTGAATGTCTAGTCGTTGTAGTTAGCTGCTCTGTTTGTTTCGTTGTTGATTTCGTGCTGTCTTCTTCAGACTATTTCTCAGCTGTCTATTCACATTTATCGTCTTAGTTATTCCCCCTTGTTACAACTATCTTCTCCTTATTAGGCCACTTAGTTGAACTCCTAAACTGCTGGATCTTGGTAATTTCAATTCTCACAACATCGTCCTCTTCATCTTTGTTTTTCGGTGACACAAACTAATACTAAAACTCCTTCGCTTTTGCTTGTTTCGTTGATGTCTTCCCTTCATTTGTGTTTTCGAGACTTGCTTCACATTGCAAATCAACATTTTGTATATTCTCATCTTCTCCTCCTTCTTAGAACTGCTATTGTCCTTGCTAGATTCGAATATTTTACGACTAATCCTTGGAATTGATGTCTGCTAATTATCCTTAAGCGATCTCAATAATCGATTAGTTATTTCTGTGTGTATTCGTTGAATACATCTATCGATCCACTCCAGGGACTTGACCATTCGTTACTCTGACTTTGCTTGCAGATTCATCAGCTCGGATGCTCTAAGAGAAGTTTTATTCAGAAATTAAGAAACAAACAAAGATAGATTTATTCTAATCAAGAATAGCTTACATTGTCATTGGTAATGGCGAAATCCTCTGGAATGAAGCCTGGCTGGAAAGGGAAGAAAAAAAGAAATAGCAAAAATAAGAGTTATGGTGTTAATAATGTGAATGGTTTTTGTGTTATGGTATGGTACATCCTTGCAGTGCAGTCGAAGGTAAGCAATGTTGGTTGCTAGCAGAGCTGTAATAAACAGCATTCCAAGGGTTGAAGATGTATCTAAGAGTTAGGAGTCCATGGAGGAGCACAGATAAATAGCAGTTGCTTCGAGTGTGCAATAAATCAAAAGAGCGCATATCCCTGGAAATAACAATTTGGTTATTTCAAATGAATAACAGTAATAAAGAGAAAGAGCATTCATTTATTGCTAAAATATTGATTTATTATTGTCTTACTTGAGGAGTATTTCATGAGGAAAAAGACTCGAATAAAGCAAGGAATGGTAGGAAAAGAGTGTAAAGGAAGCAATGAGTTTAGGAGAGGTAGATGATATCGGATAGATAAACGAGAAGATGGATAGATAGCTCTTCTCAGTGGAGTAGAGTGCGTCGCAGGTACTAACTAACTAAGAAACTGATTTGTATTTCTCTTGAAGCTCTGTGCTATTTTAGCTATTTCCCTTCAAATTAAGTGATTTTCCTTAATATTCCTGGAAGCAAAGTAACGCAATTAATCTTCTTGAACACTAGATTGGTTGTAATAGTACAATCCATCATGAATCGATTCAATTTTATTATTTGATTTCCCCCAATCGGATTAAGCAGGTAATTCATGTTTGTTGACTGAATATTTGTGCGTTTTAATAATTGAAAGAAGAAAAACAGCGAAAATAAGCTGATTGATCAATTAAATATTCACAAAAACAAGGCAACAAAGCAAACCCAATATGGAGAGGAAAGAACTAAATGCGAAACTCTACGAAGGTATCGAAAAAGAAAGTAATTAGCTTGAGGATATCATCTAAGAATTCAGTCAGCGATTCGGTAACAAAGCACCATTTTGTTATTCATTTCTTCATGAGATTACAAAAACAGCCTAACAATATTCTAAAAGTCTGATTGCTTTTTGGGTTGTTATCTCAGAAAGAATGACTGTAAGTGATTCCCTGGCAGCAGTTCAATTACCTAGTATTGATAGCAACAGTAAAGAAGAAAGTAGCATCTTGAATCCTCCTCATCCTGTGTCACTAGCAGAGATTCTAAATAAAACTGCTGAAGCAAGTACGAAATTTGGTTGTTTTTTGACTGAAGAACAGTTTATTCCCTTTCTCTTACATCATGTAAGCTTTTTCTAATTTCTTTGACTGATTGAACAGACTCTACGACGAGAGATTGGTTCAAGCAGCAGATTCAACGCATCGAAAAGTAAATGGTAACAGCAGCTTAGCATTAGCGAAAATATAACAAATAATACGAACGCATCGATGCAATTGCTTTGCTAAAAATAACACGGCAAAGGCTATTTTAAATCAAGTTTTTTCATACATGGTTGTTTGTTTTGATTAGAGCGAATCAGCAGGGAAGTTGAAAGCTGAAATGAAGGAGCTGCAATCGCTGAAAGCGCAGAAGAAGCAAGAATCGGAGCAACTCAAATAAAAAATAGATAAAGAATTCAGAGCGAGTCTACTTTCGCTGGCTTGAATAAAAAAAACCACAACAGTTCAACAGTGCTGGAAAGGGGGGGGAAGAAAGAAGGATAGTGATCATGATGGTGATGATAAATCTATAGCTTTAGTTAAAGGTCTTATGACAAATAAACAAGCATCCTAAGAAAATTGAAACTTTAAACAACAACAACAATTGAAGTGTTCATTCTTTGGAAGAAATACTCCACTTGCATCCAATGTATTCCCTGTTATTTAAGAATTATTTATATTTTTCTACATAATTTGTTTGAGAAGCACATAATCCTCAACAAACTTGCAAAGTTGCATATTCCTCCTTCTCAATGTGTTTATCTCTTACAAAAATTATTTTACTACAAACATTCCCTCCCCTCCTGGTCACTTTCTCTCAGCTACGATGCTAAACAAGACTATGGGGAGTATAAGTAGAAGAAAGGATAGGTTTACCAGGTGAGATCTAGTTTAAAGATTCTTTAGGCTGATGTTGCTATTGTTGGTGTTACAGTTGATTTGATTATCTCTATTTTTCCTTGCTTGGAATCTCTGCAAATGCAGTAGTCTCAGATGTCGGTTCAGTTGACATTCTCGCAGGCATTTTGATAGTCTATGACCCTTTCCTAGATCCATCATATTACTTCCACTGTTAGTAAGAATACTATGAACTAGGCTTCAACAGTTACTGTGATTATAATAATTTAAATTATGGTGTGTCCTCAGTTGGTCGTGGCTTAGATTATTGTTCTAGATTGGATTATTATTATGATTCTTTTTGTGATTTGATAAGCTCATTCATAGCCTATCTCTTGGAGACACTAGCTTCGCGCTAGCTGCTGTTCACAGCAATGCTACTGTTCTTCCTGTGCTGATAATACACATTCAATTACTTATTATTATTGTTATTATTCGACTGCTGATCATTCAATGAATATCCCTGTTGTTGCTACTTGAAACACTCACTGACTAGCATTTACTCCTTATCTCCTCCAGCTAGATTCTTGATTAATAATGAGTTATTCTTGTCTTACGCATTGAAAGTCGTTGTATTCGTGTAGTGATGCTAGTGATGCATGATATCCCCTAATGTGCTTCTTTTGGTGAGTTACTGTGATTACAACAATGAATACTAAGGATTCATTTGCTCACTGATTCTTCTGCATTTCAAACTAGGCTTGAAGCTGCTTAACGATTATTAGCTGCTTAGCAATGCATCTTAGTTAGATTGACTAGGAGAATCGGTGAGTTAGATTGATTAGATTAGCTATTCGTGCTTATCAGTTGATGTCCATTGCTGTGATTTCACTAGATCTAATGCTGGAATAGGTGCATAAATAGTATGTGGAGTATTCGTAGAAGTAATCCAAGATGGTTGTGGTGTTGCTGTTGTTAGTGCTGCTGGCGATGGTAATGCTATGCTAGCAGTAGTAGCATGAGTACTTCCAGTTATGCCTAGCTGCTTTTTCTTGGTGCCTTCTGTGTAGCTGTGATAATTCTAATAGTTCTTGGTGATCGACCGTTTAAACTACGATTTCGATTAGGATAGCGATTACGATTGTTGTTGTGATTGTTGCATTTCCTACGTGGAAGATGAAAGATTAGTTAAATTGCAAGTGCTGCTATTGTTGCTGCTGTTGTTATTAGCATTGTATGTTTGCTACGCTATTTGCTTTCTAAGCTGTCCTAAATGCAACGAACGCATACCTGTATTAGACGTGCTGGAAGTGAGGTTGTTGTCTTTGTCTATCTTGACTGTGTCATTAATAAACTAAGTTATATTGTGTTAGTTAGTAGTATTATAATCTGTAGTAGTTGTCATGGTAGTAGCCATGCTCTCTTCGATTATTAGGCCTTGCTTGACTGTATTCAAAGATTCATGTTGTTGTTGTTGTTGTTGTTGTTGTTGTTATGATTACACTGGCATGAATTAACTTTACTGCTAGAACTCTTAAGACATTGACAACGAAGAAGAACCTGGAGTGATTTTCATTGGAAGATTGTTTGAATGCCCTTATGAAGAAAACTGCTGCTACTACGACTCTACGAGTGAATTCTCTTAGAATTATTGTGACACTGAAATAGTTTTAATCCCAGTTGCAGAAGATGAAGATCCATGATAGATAGGCTAATAATAATTATTCGGAAATGAAATACTATTCTTATGCATCTGCACTACTGATGAACTCAACTAGAATTAACTCTAATCCTCCTGCAGTGCTTATCCTTGTTTTGTCTACTATCGTATCGTATTCTGTTCCTAAGATAACACTATTACCTACTATTGCTATGCTTTCTACTTATTGGCACTAAAATACTATTTCTAGGACTACTACTAGTTGTTTCTCTTCGCATTATCCAATCCGATGAGCATATTAGCTGTGCCTGATAGCGCTCTATGCATGGCTAATCCTTTAATCGGTGAGGATGTAGTCTTAACCCTAGTAATTTCCACCGTTGGCTTTTGAAATGCAGTCTCTCGTTCGGTGTAGATTTTCCCATGATTTTAGCTTGAAACGCCCCAATTCAGCGATGTAGTTAAGGAATTATCAGTTAGTCTCTCTTTGGTAGGATTAACAAGCGTAATAGAAGTCGTAGCACCAGGAGGTATAGGTTTCTTAGGATTATTCTTAGCTGTTGTAGTGATTCCAGCATTCGATTCTTTTGGGAGTGCTATCCCACCTCCATTAGCAGCAGTAGCTGGTAGATACGACAATGACTTACTGCTGCTAGATTGATATATCTACTACCCCGATTGCTGCATCATCGATCCAAGCGAATAATCACTTTAAATATGATTATTCTTCTTTTTCTTGCTCGCCACTCTGACTTCGAACTTACATGTGAGTGCTTACGATTATTAGGAGTACTTTCTAGAGAGTGTGAGCTCACTTGGAGACACCTCCTCGTCGATGTCATCGTGATGGTTGTATTCCCCTTCAGATCGATTAATGTTGTGATAATTAGGGATCTAATCGATGTCGCCTTGGCTGCTAGTTGTCTAAAGGATCCTAGAAGGAGTGTGCAGTTGCTTCGAAGATAGTAATAACTCGTTGCTGCTGTTGCTGATGCTATGATTATAATGTCCTAAGCGAGGCGGCTAAAATGATTATTATTGTTATGATGGTTGTAGCAGTCTATCTGGTTCAGTTTTGAATGCATGAATAGATTTAGATAGTTCTTCATTTGGACTGAAGATACTCAGTAGCTTTGTGAAGAATATGTTATTGTTGTTGCTGTTATTGTAGCTTTATTCCTATGGTACATCTTATTTCCTTCCTAGATTCCATACTTCCTGCCTAGCTGCCCAATCTCGCCTGTTCTCGCAGCCACTTCTAGCATCTCCACTGTTCACAGACTGTTATAATTTCTATTATAGCATGTCCTCGTTACCACAGCTGCTTTGTTTCGAGCTGTTGTTAGTAATACCTGCAGTAGAGATAGACACAGAGACAGTTGTGTTATTACGGTTATGTGATGTAGATTAAAGAACAAACGGAGGAGATTGCTTATCATCAGTGCTGCTAAGATGAAGGAGACCATCAAGACTACGGAACTAAGGCGGCTGTGGGAAATGGTTCTTGGAAGAGTGCTGGGGGTTTAATGAAGGATAGTGCTCTTAAGGGTTTTGATCTGCTTAGGAGGTAGTAGTAGATGTAGTAGTGTTAGTAACCTTAGCTGAGCCTGTGCTGATAGATACATTCATTTATTGTTAGCCCCCTGCAGATAGAGGTATTGCAGTAGCATTGTGGTTGTTTTTGCTATTATTCCGTTATGTGCTTATCTTGCTGGGTAAGACTGAAGAATTAGCTGATTACTTCGATTTGAGTATTCTACTGTTGTTGTTATTGTTATGATTATTGGTAGTTTATGTGGATCTTAAGGGAGTACCTTGCTATCTAGTAATAGGTTTCGAAAGAAATGGCGTGACTAATGATACAGATGGGTAATTCAACGGAGTATGCAATTTCTAGCTGTAGTTGTTATTATCTGTTGTAGTAGCTGATGATGCAGAATACGAAGGCCTCGATTGAGAGTGAGCACTCTAAGGGGAGTCAGTATTCATCTTGCAGGCTAAAGAACCTGAAGGAGTGCTAATTAACTATTACGGAATTGGAGATGAAGGCATATCAGTAGCAGGTGCAGCGGTGTGAAGAAATATGGATGATACTGGAATTACAGCTGTTGGAATGTTAGTGTTGTTGTTACCATAAGAATTACCCGTAGTTGTAATGGAATTCCCATTGAGATGTGCTTTATCAGAAGCAACACACTCCTAAGGCAAGAGTATTTAATGGATTTTCCCTGTTGGATAGACTCTACCATCTGATTATTCTCTTCCTTTTGTGGCTGGTAAATCCTCCTTAAGCTCCTTAGCTACTACTACTTTTTATGGTTGCGTTGAATCGAATGTCACATGCTATTTGTCTTAGATGCTCGAGTGCTATTACCGAAAGTTATTCAGACTACCAATGCTGTTTGTTGTAATGGAGTGATGCAAGTGATAATCCATGGAGGAATTATGATAATGGAAGTAATACTAATTGCTTGCTGGAAGCTATTATTATTATTATTATTATTAGCTGCTGATATTATTATTACTCCTTGGAGCTTTCTTCTTCTTATTGACTACTTAGTAATCATCTAACCCAACGATGGGTATGCTTGCAGCAACACCTGCTGCGGCTGATAGCTACGAAGATTAAGATAACTATCCTGCGAATACTGATGCATCTCTGAATAGCTTGTCTTCTTATCCTAGAATATTCGCACGGAGAGTCTTTTTAAGGAGGTAATCGATTTGCTCCTCGTCCTCGCAGTGCAGCAGTCTACCTAATGAGGGAGTGCATATTCCAAAAACCAGTCACTACTAAGATCAGATAAAATGAGTTACCTTGTAATAGAGATAGCACCGCTAAGGAGAAGTAAATCAAATATTTCCATCCTTTCAGAGCGATTAGAATCCACAGTCTCACTGCCTTGTCAAAACAACAACAAACAAATCAAGTCAAGTATTAAGCTTATTTAGCAGTGATTTGTCATCACTCGTGCATGATCGAAAATTGCTTTACAGCTTGTGGGTTCAAATCGAAGGTGAACATAGTGATGAACCAAAATGTCGAAAAATAACTTAATTCCATTTCAAATCTATTCAGCACTGTCAACACCTCTGGCAGGATGCTACTCACAGTCATCTCGAATTCCTTGTCGAGTGTCTTCGCAAGACGAAAATCGCCCATGAAGAGCTCCTTGGCGTTTAGTTTCTTGAGCAAGTACATCATCAACCAATATGTGTCTTCACAGGTGAATTAGCATCGCAGGAGCACTCCAGCTAGTTAGTTCCAGCCTTAGACATAGCCAATCTCAGGCAGACTATGCGATATGCATTTCAGGATTGTTTTGAGTTCGGCGAGCGTTTGTGGAGTATTGAAAGCGAGAGAATCACGGAATGTACGTTCAACATCCTCTTTGATATCCTAGTCGTGCTGAGAAGGCAGCCGAGAGATTGTCTAGTCAAATGAAAAGAAAGAGTTAGAAAAATAAGGGTTAGGTTTGATGTGTTCGATATTTTGCAAGATTTGAAAAACTATGGAGAATAGAGAACCTGAAATTGTCTCGGAAAGAGTCTCTGAAGAGTGTGCTTGCGAGATAGAACGCTTAGAAGAAAGTGATTGTCTTCGTTGGAAATTGGATGATCTAGGAGATTCTTAAAGAGGATCTAAGCAAATTGCTGTCTATGAAGAGAAAGGAAATCGTCATGTGATCGGTCATCATGATGAAGATGGAGATGATTGTGTGATTATTAATCATAAAAAAGAAACAAATCGAAGACAGCCAGAATCTCATGGAAATGGAGGAAAGACATGAAGACCTAGAGGGGATAGTCAACATGAAACAAACTTTTCAATAACGAGGAGGAAGAGTGCCCAGGAGACTAAACATTGAGAAGAGCTCGATTGGTAAGTGATTGGTATTGAGGCTGTTGCTGTTGTGGAAATGAAGAATGAACGTGTTTGCAGAGAGGAAGAGAATTTAATAAGCCTTCATCGATTATGGAGTCTCTTAGTTCCTCGTTGTGATTCAGCTCCTCAATCTCTTCCCATTAGCTCATTTGAGGGAGAACGGATTAGGAAGGGATAATAAGAGTTCCTTCTATTCTTCTTCCTTTGTCTTGAGTGAGAATAACTTATATTATGACTATTGCTTAGGCTTTGGCGAATTCTAAAACAAAATGTGTTTTTGAGTGTTTCTCAATTTCTCTGTGTGTGTATGAGGTTGTTTATTTCAAACTATTTCTTACACTCAAACGCTTAAATTTCTAGAGTTCGAATCAAGGATACCTTTGAGCTTTGAGAAGATCAATCTCTCCCACTAAGATCTTACAGATTGATTAACCAGTAGGTTTATTTTATCTTTCTCTTGAGTACATTTACATCTTTTTGTATGAAATGTGATTAATTCGTTTAAAAACACAACTAACTACTGTCCCCCTTCACAATCAGCATATAAAAATGTTTACATACACAAAATAATCTATCCAAAATATGCATTCTCATTCTTTCCACTCTCTGCTGATTGGCTTCTCTGTCTTTGTTTTTGTTTCTCTCTCCTGCATTGCTGTTGTATTGAACTCCTTCCACTGATATCTATCTTCTTCTGCTCAGATTCGTTCATCCTATGCATCTTTCTCTGCGAAGTCGTAGGACGTGAGAGCCTACCAGCCGATGATGTAAGGCAGAGAATACTATGTTGTGTTTGAATCAAATTTTGGAATAAATGAATCAATTCTTAGGAATCATCATAAAAATATAAAATTGCTTATTCATTACTCTGCAGAGTTCTCTGAACACCAGGAAGTCAGGTACAGGCACTTGGGCTTGCAGTGCATTCTCTCTCCATTCTTCACCGATCTTTTCCACCCCAAGAAAATGCAGTTAATAATAGTATCATCATTATGTGAAGAAAAACACATCGAATATGAATAAAAAGATTGTGTTTTACCAGCACGATCTCTGAGATCTTCACTGAGAGAGTTTGATCTTCAGGCTTCTTAGTGATGTGAATGGACTTCTTCTTTGCTTCGGTCTGCAGGGTGTATTCAATCTCTGAAACAGTTTGCCAGTCAGTTAGCATCGCAAAAAAGGGGAAGAATATCTCCCTCCATTTGGAAAAAAAGACAAAGTTTAAAATATTTGTTGATTGGTGTTATTTCTGTTGCTATTGTCTTTTAAAATCTTATTATAGCTGTGCGTGCATACTGGTATCGATGGACTGTGTGGAGATGACTTCATCAGTGATAGCAAGGATCTTTCCCATGTTTGACAGACTCATTGCGAAGTTCACTCTTTTACTGTATTCGATGTTTGTCTGAGATAAAAACCAGCAGAATAAATGAGGATGATAAATTGAATATTCCAGTAGAGATATATATTTATATATGCTATCTAAGTGCTGTTTTGGAACGATGAATGACAATAGTCTGCGTGCTGCTAGTATTTGTAAAGAAGAAGAATTGCTTTTACTCTGCCACTGAATTGATCTTTGGAGCAAGGGATGACTTCAGCAAGCATGCATCCGTTCTTGATGATCGTGATGTACTCCTGCTTCGGGCCGAATTTACCCTGTTTGTTAAGGAAGATCATGCATGATGATGATGGTGTTGAAAGCAAATATGAAATTATCATGTTAATTCCATAAATTGTTATTTTATTGGAATGTGAATCTCTTACTTTAATGGGTGTCACGCTGAAGACAGTGTCAGTTCCACTCACAGTGAATGGCTTGAAGATCACATTCGGTTTACGTTCTAGCATGATCAAAGTACACATAGGCATTAGATGCAGGAAATAATAAAAGAGTAGAAAGAGTAGAGAGGAGGAAATAATTTAGGAAACAATGTGTTATGAAACAGCATGATATTATTGAGAAAATCAAGTAATCGTTTGTTACTCCAGATATCACTGAATGTTCTGATTGGAACAGCTGCCAAAGCAGAGCGTAAAGCGGTAGATGAAGCTGAAGAAAGTGCTGAGAACATTCTGCGTGCTGTGTTAGTATTGAAAAAATAGCGGTAATTCAATTATTTTGATTGATTAATTAAAAGCAGATAGATAGATATCTAATTGATGTATCTCTCTCAAGAGAGGTAGGTATTCAATCTAAATCTAAGAGCTTCAAAGAGAATTCGATTAATGTCAAATATAAGTACTTTCTTTTTTCATCTAGAATCTTAATAAGAATAATACAACACTTACAGGCTGATTTTGGTAACTATTTTGGGATTTCCAAGTAACTCTAATTGTCTGCATGTTGATAACTTCGCGAATTGGCTGGTGGAAGTTAACACATAGACAGAGAGATAACTAAATTGAAAAAAGAATACGGCCTAGAAGAGAGATGGATGAATTAAAAAAGCATAATCATTTAACTACTAATCTAAGGGAGATGAAACAGATGTATTTGGTTATGATAAATATCCCACTCATAACACTGGAAAGCAAGCTTCATGTCTATTTATTAGGTCGAAA
>Ga0302271_10001452_pt1 | contig 22703 bp, 11 predicted proteins | sample III_Bog_N1_1_FD_198767 | JGI IMG/M metagenome (GOLD analysis project Ga0302271, IMG submission 198767) | Peat permafrost microbial communities from Stordalen Mire near Abisko, Sweden - III_Bog_N1_1 | ecosystem: Environmental > Terrestrial > Soil > Wetlands > Peat | place: Sweden: Abisko... | reverse complement strand
TGTACACACTCACATACTCTAACCATTCTAATAAAAGGCTGAGTATGAGCAATCCTGATTGTTCTACATTATTCCAATTCATTGATGATCTAATCAAACATACCAATAAATTTATTGTTCTTGAAATTTATTTTACCATCGAATTAATCTGGGTTTATCTGGCCTCAAGTTTCAGGATGAACGAAAGAATTATTTTGTCGATTCTTGATTCTGATTTTGCTGGTTGCAAGTGGGTCAATCATCATACTAAATCAATAATTAGCACTTTCTTCGATTGAAAATCAAAGTTATTTTTTCTCAAAGAAGTCAATATAATTTGAATAAATTTAATTCTCTACATGTTCTCCCCCAAATGCCCAAATGGAGACACTAAATCCAAGTTAAGAGCTAATTTACGTAGATTATAACATAGTCTAATTGGTTAAGAAAAAAATCAAATCTAAAACAATCAGAAACTATTATGAAAAAGAATATGTTTTTCGTTTTATATTTTTTACTTGCAATATGATATTTTAATTCTGCTCAAAATTACTTAATGACTACAATTATCTTGATTATTACGCTCAATTCATCTGTCATTCTTCATAAGGAATCTTAAGTAACCATTTTCAAAAAAGAGTTTACAGTTGAGAAACCAAATGCATTCTTGGAAATGAAAAGTCCATTGAAGAATGCATGTCTTAATTAAGAGAAAAAGAAGAAAGAAAGAAAACAATCATCTTAGAAGGTCACGTTAAAGCATCCAAACAAAGGCAAATAAATTAATAAAGCAAGATTACAAATATTCCTCATCTATCCAATCCAAATTACACTCAAAAGATAGTTGTTCAAAGGAAAGAAAGAAAGAGAGAGAAACAAAACAACAAAAATAACCCAAAAGAGCTGACTGTTATAGGACGTTCATATGGCAGAGACAGGTATTACTGCTAGGTTTAGCTCAGCTGTCTTGTAGAAAGGTGGCGGAATTACTTAGAGATAGTTAAAGTAACGCTAACTTGCTGTACCAAGTTAACCATAAGGGAACATAAGCAGTAGAGGAGGGACTAAACTAACCTAGCAATACGAATCAAACAATAATGTTATGATTGGCTTAGCAAAAGAATCCTAAGGATGGAGCTCCGAAAGCAGCTAGAGTACTAATACTAATACATATTTCGATCTAGGCAGTGATAGTAGTAAGCACAATTCCAAGATCTACCACAAAAAGACTCCAACAACACATTAACAATTCGAGTAATCCTCATCTCCTTCTTCGGAATAATCTCGTCTGGATCTCTTACGCATGATCTACATGAAGAAGCTGCATACGAGACTCTACGAGAAGTTCTCTTAATCGTAGAATTACTACTACACGCGTGATGTGAGCGATTTACTCGCTGGGAGTAGGACGAGTTTCACGATCAAACAAAAAGACTAAATTACCATCGATGAGTAAGAAGAGTATCTTAAGAGAATCTATTACCTGCGGGAGTACCCGTAGAAGATACGACTCCTCACCGAATACTACAAGTTCCATTCGGACATTCCAAGACTATTCATGCAGCAGCTAGCATCGATTATGAATCACATGCATGATAAAAAGCGTAAAATCGAATATTTCAGAATCGCTAAGCTAATCGAGGAAGAAAACAAAAAAAACCCTACCAAACCACCGAAGGTTATCGCGGGGGATGTGCCTGCGCCTGGTACGGAAGAGAGCATGCTCGCGAAGAAGGAGAAATAGACTGGAAAGGATTTAGAGAAAGGATTGTCATGTTTCTTGGAAGATATATCAAGTTTTGTGAATAAAACTGGAAATGTTCATGAGATAGTTATGTAATAAAATCAGGGGGAGACGAACATGAAGGATAGTGGTGTTGCGTCTATAAATAGGTTTTAGGTGCTGTAAAGGTAACAGACAACTGCGTAGAGGTTGAAGTTAGAACGACAGTAGCTAGAAGAGTTAAAGGAAAGATAACAAAAGCAGTAACAAAGATTGCATAAGCTAAGTCAAAATATTAATGACAATAACAATGAAAGTAGTTTAAGTATTATGAACAGCAGATTACGCGATATGCTGTAGATCAGCAGAATGTCTCAATCAAACATGCAATCGGAAACTACAATCTAAGATATCAGTGAAAACCATGGTTTAGATGATTTCTTGAAGTTTCTCAGCAAATAATCAGCTAGTTTTATTGGCTCGCAGGAGAATACTCTCACTGGTTAGAACACTAGGAGTGTATTAAAACCAGCAAATCAACAGAATTAACCATAAACATCGCAGTAACTTACATTGCTGTCAGCATCTCAGTAGATTTCCCTCAAAGCAGCACCGCAGCCTTAATAGAATTATTAACAACAACTTTAGCAACAGTAGTAGCAGTTGCAGATGTAATAGAAGAGTGCATTCACGAGGACAGTTGTAGCATCACTTTAAGAGAAATCTAATAAGATTTAACAAAGCGAGTATACTGAAAGCAACAGTCCAGCTAAATCAAATTAACAAGAACAATAAAAATATACAGACAGTGAATTAAATCAATATTTAAAGCAATCACCTAGAGTCATACGTCATGCTTAATAGCAATAGAGTAAGCAATAAGAACAGTAACCTTAAGTCCTCATTGATTCTCTCCCCTAGCATCTGCAAAGCCTCTGCCAAGCGAATAACCTAACAAACCAGAACAGTGAGCATGGCCATAATAATCCATATCCATTGCCAACCCCTAAAAGCCCTAAATCACAAGATTAATAGCTATTATAATAGCCTTCTTTGTCTTCGACACACAGCACATCGAGCACTAATCCTGCTAACTTAACAAAAAACTAAAACCCCTTGGATTTGAAATTGAATTTAGTTAATTTAAATCAAGCTGTGATTCGCAGTGCCACTGGTTCACTAAAGAACTCTTTCGGAGGGAATAGCAATAATCCCTAGCAGAGCAGTAATACCAATAAGATGGCATACTCCATTGCTAATAATGCAGATCCTAAGAATGCAAATCGTAATAATAATAATGAGATGTTTCAGAACACAAGTAATGGAAAATAGCAATAAATAATAAAACGTGGTGGCACTGCTTCGTCAGCAGAGGACACCATAATTCAATCTTCTCAGAACAATAAAGGATTGTAACTTCAAATAGCCTAAGGAGTAGCTAATTCTTCGTCTTCTGCGTAGAATCCAACGAATAGCTATCCACTGACAAGCAGGGTTCAGAATAATTAACGGAATTATTAGAATTTCAATATAAACACCCCGAGAGGTTAGCTGATTTCAAAAGAATAGAATAATATCTAAGGATTAGTGTAGCAATAAGAGTAATAATTACTATCTACTGGCTCGACATTTCATTCTAGACATGCTTCTACATATAAAACACAAGAATAATAGCAGCAGCCATAGCTGTAGCAGTAGGATCGTATGATAGCATCACAAGGCTAGCAACAGTTACAGAATAATAACAATACTAATAATAATTAAGTTGGTTCGTAACAACAGTAACAGCAATCATTATCATAATACTAATAGCAATTTAAGATATCCAAACTGAAGAAGAATTCGATTAATTCCTTGCATTTATTTAGTTCTCAGTAGCAACTCATCAGCCCAAGAACAACTGGAGGAGGAGGAGAAACAGATAATTAAATTGATCACATACTTGAAAACAACAATAACAACAATAATAATTAATAGTTAAGTCGCTAGTAGAGCGGTAACAGCAGTAGCAATGGAGGCTAAGGATCGAAATAAGGAATCACTCCTCTTAGCTAATAGAAGAATAATCCAACAGCAATGGGTAGTTCATTATCCACAAGAAACAGCAGCAATGTTGTTAAGGCACTCAGCACTGTAAACACTCCAACACATGCTAGCAATAACAATAACAACAACAAACCATCGTAAGTGTTTACTTTCAATGGATTGACATCTTCTAATACTAAGGAATCATCAGCATCATCATTAGCAGCATCTTCAGTGAAGAACCAACCAGCTGGGTCTATCGCAATGGCAAGCACGATGTCATCATTCAGGTAGCAAAACACATAGAACAATAATTAGTAGAATCTAATTAATTCACCGTAAGGTAGCTAGCATAGTATTTTATTGCAAGCAGCCACAGCTTAACAACAACAGCCATAACAACAGCAATAACAATTTAACAGTTACCTCCGTACAGCTTCTACCGGTTTCAATGGTAATCTTCTTCTTTAACCACCCTAACAACCAACATAAATCTCCAATCCCTAATCTAACAACCCAAGTGGTAGTATCACAGCTCGAAATCAACCGTCCTCAACGAATTCCATGCATTTAAGACAGCACAGCAATCCTACAACAGGTCTGACGAAGAATAGTCTACAATCCCTGCATAGGTTCAACTACAACAGCAATAACAGCAACAACATAAATTCCGCTAAGATAAACTCAGAGAACGTTTATTCTCAGCACAACTAGGATTACTTTCAAAGCGCTAATGTGTCTCCTTAGCCACCTCCTCCTCTTCCAGTGTCTTAGACTCTTCACACGAACTCTAACATCGGCTCACCTCGATCGATGGATACAACGAAGCCTTCGTTCTTTGGGAGCACATCAAGGACAAGGCCATCACTTTAGTCTCACTAGTAACTCTAGGTATTCATTCAAGAACCCTAATAGCAACAGCAATCTAAGTAACCTAATCCATAACATTCTCATAAATACACTAAATCAGAAGCATAAGGGATGTTAACATAATCACATACGTTCTTCTAAGCATAAGAATACACAAATACTCCTTCTTCAGCGTTCTCAGCGTTTACACTAAACAGTGCGAATTCATTAGCTAGTCTCACAGACAGAGGCAAACTGCAATCGAAACCATAACAATAATCAGCTGCATTTGGTCAATTCCAGTAACATTAATAGTCTTCTGGGCAATACACAATGCAATCTAATCCGACTGAAGCTAAGCTTATTCCAGTTAATTAGAATACCTCAGCGAAATAGATGCTTGCTTAGCATGCTTCGTAAGGCATTACATTGCCTTAGTAAATATCCTCAGGAACATAATAAACAAGTCAGTAGCAGCAATAACCTTACTAGCTATCTAGCAATAATAATTCTAGTCACATGAAGAATATTTCCCCTAGATAATAACTTGCGTTTCCATTGTCGAAAGTATGATTGAAGTACAAAAGGTCCCCCCCATTTGAAGCATCCATCTTGGTTGGTTTGGTTTAAGAACAAAGCAAACTTAATTCACTTTTACTCTTTATTTATGTATCTTTATAAGTTTTATTAAGTTAAATTTTATTCTTTAGTTTATTTGAAGCTTCCAATTAATATTTTACAATCTAAGAGAGCAAGTAAGTTCAAATACTACAAGATTCTTTTGATAACGGGTAGCTAACTTTAGATCACTGATTAGAGGATTATACTACAGTGTTTTAAGATTTTCGATTAACCATTTTACAACAAAAAGAAATTAGACCTGCTAAAAATAGATTGATTATTCAGTTTATTTTTGTGTTGGGTTGAATTACTATGAAAATCAAGAAGATTTAGTACTAATTGTAAGGAGAATGTGTAACATTGTTTGTTTTACTTAATCTCAAATATTTCAATATTATTCTTTGATTATTTTAATTTTATTTGATTTGTGATTTCTTGCCCTTTTTTAAGAAATATTTAATTGTCTTTTCTATGGTCTATTATTGCCTGTTTCTGCTCTTGTGGTATTCTCCTTGTTGTCTGTTTAGCAGACAAATATTATTAACTTTTCTAATGTTTCTAATAACAATTATTGTTTTGAATCGATTCCCCTCCCTTTGATTCCCTCCGAGAAAAAAAAGAAACAATTCACTTTAATTAAAGCCACCCACCCAAGTCAAAAGTGACATGAATTTAGTTACGCTTTGATGTTCTCTTAAGCTTTCTCCGAGTAATAAATCCAATTATTATTCCAAATACCACTGATTTCAATAAAATTACTAACAAAATTAGAAAAAAGATTCCCTTAGCGAAAAAAATCTATCTTAGAAGTTGTTGGACTTGATTTCTTTACCTAGAGAAATAGAGCACAAGAGCAGCATTCTCACCAGTAGTCCATCTAATCCATGAATCAGACTTCGATTCTGCAGGGGCCCAATGATATTTCAATAAGAATCGATGACCAAAAATCTCAAAGGATCTAGTAATAGCAGCAACAGCAACAGTAATTCAGCTAATCTCATAACAATAGCAATCTTAGGAAACATAAAAGCAAGGGGAATACACCATCCTTATTCTCATCGCAACCCTCAACGTTGAAAAATCCTCCATTCAATGGATCAATAGTTAACAACAACAATGCAACTAATCCAATTAACGCGCAAACAGCTCCAAATGGTTCACAAGTGAAAGTCAACGTTCGTGATACAAAATCTCAGCAGCTTTCATATCAAATCAACTAAAATAGCGTTATGACTCCATTCGCTTCACCTGAGACTGCAACAGCTTTTGATATGCGTACAACAACGAATGCTATAACCATAAAAACAAACCTGCAATATGCTAAACTCATGGTGTTTCTGATAACATAATTTATAGGGAAATTCTTCTTTTTCACTTTGTTTCTCTTCTCGCTGCCAGTACAAGCTCTGCAAGTAAGAATACATAAGACATCCATAGGGAAAATATTTAATTTGTTTTTTATGTGTTTCGTAGATTGTTTTAGGAATAATCTATGGAGTTGCTTCCGCATTTAAATATTTCGTTTTCCTCTACACCTTCAATCTTAATCTGTCACAGCCTGCAGTCAAGAATAGTGAATCAGAAGAGTAAACAATAAGAGCATGAGTTTCACAACTAATCCCGATATTTTACCTTTATCTTTGATTGGTTTTTTTGTTATTTTTGTCTCAAGTGATTCCCTTTCTTCCGTGAAGCTTCGATTTTGCAACTAATGCTAAGAAAAAGTGAATTTAGACTGCATTCACTGTGAGAGCTGTAAGAAATGCGTGTATAGGAAATTCTTCCATTCCTCAGTTGTAGCCCGTTGCATCACACACAAGAATTTAATGTAAAGTTTTTTAAAAGAGGAAGTAATAATGGATATTTTTTTTGCTTAACTCCTGTTTTTTGTTAGGCCAATTGAAGTAGTCGTAGGGATCAACCTCTGTGAAGGCATAGCAGAAGCAGTCGTAGCTTTACTTGCCGTCGCAAAGATCTTCACAAACGAGGACTCTTTCAAATCCTCCGCAATCCGAGTAGAGTTTTATTTGGAAATGATTATGTGCAGTAGGCCCATCCCATCCATTTGAAATTACTTGTCAGATTTACAGGAATAGTTCAGGCGGTGTCTTAATAGGAATAACCCTAACAGTCTTTGCAGTCATAGTGTTTGCATTCATAGCGAATGTGGTTTTCTTCTATTCTCTAAGACGAGCAGCCCCAAATAAAAAGGAACGTAAACCATCCACACCAAAAGATGTAAACAAGAAGAATTTCTTTTTTTTGTTTTTTTGAGTCAAAAACAAGAAATTCTAAATAATTTTTCTTTCCTTGCTGAAGATTCCACAAATGAAAATTGGACCTGAGAACATGAGAGGCTCAGTGAGTCCTTAAAATACTCGCGGTTAAAGAATAGGAGCTATTACATCTACTCTTCGTTAACATTCATAACTCTAAAATCTCCCTTCTTCGTAAATCGCGCAGAATGGTTCTATTTTCGGAGGAAGCCGTGACAAGCGGTAATTTGAGAGCCACTGGAAGATCAACTAAGTTGAATCTAAAGTTGAAGATCAAATTGAATAAGCTTCCATGAATAGTTTTGGGACAATCTTTAATTTCATAAATAAAAAAATGGTATCTTGCGAGAACATTGATAAACAAATCTCCAACTCACCAGCGAAATCAGTGAAGTCGCTCAGTGCTATGGATCAATAGGTCTTCAAGACAAGATAAAAGAGCTAGAATTTTTCGGAAATTGAAATAGGTAAGTTATTTTTAACAATTTTACAATTTTTAACATCATTATTTGTTTTTGGAAATTAACAGGTTTTAAACATTCCCCCGAAAGAGCAGATAGCTTCAACAATCCTTTGTCAGTGATTATACCAGTTTCAGCACAGTATCATCGAAAACGAGGTACACTTAAATCGAATGGCACAAGAAAGAGTCTTCCTGGAATTTAGTAGAATATTCACAGATCAATTGTGCATTTGAGGGAAAATGAAACTGTCCCAAATAGAAAGAAATCTGAAGATTCCCTTAAAGGAATTCCAGGTTTATCTAGCTTGTAGCCTATCAATTGATGATCCAAACAGGCCATTAGAATTCCAGTCTGTTCAACACATTTAAATTAGATTTTAGAGTATCTCTTCCTCAGTTTTCCTTTCAGTCATAAAATCATGTACAACAATTATTAAAATAACTTATAACGAACATAATCCCTCAGCTAAGTTATCTACATAACATTCCCCATGAGCCCTCCTACTTTCACTATCTAAATATAATTATATCCCCATTTATCCTCTCCTTTCTTCTTAATCTCTTCTTTTTTTACCAGAAAAACCTTCTTTTAACAATCTTTCTTGTTTGTTTCTATTCTAAAACATATTGTACATTACTTTGCTCTAAAAGACACACCATGCAATGACAACTGTATTAATTAACTTCAACCATTATTCATTTACAGCGTCCTTATCCCTTTCAATACACAATTTTTCTTCTTTTTTTGTCTTTCTTGAATAAATTCCAAAAAACATTTGCTTTTTTCAAAAATGTTAGAAAAAATAACTACTGTGCAAGCCACAACCTTGGCACTGGGTTAAATAGCGCAGTCCTGTTTTTTCATGTTTTTTGTCTGCCAAGAGACCTTAAAGTCTGTGTGCGTTTCATCGTAGAAATCTGAAATCAAGTTCAGACCGATTACGCATTGGCATGTTGTACGACCAGAAAGGTTTAGAAAATAGGAAATGATAATAGTTGTTTTAGAGAAAGTTTGATGCTTTGAACATAAATTATTATTTCAGCACAATCCACAGATTTGATAAGTAGATTTTTTAATCTCATCTATTTAGTTTTGAACTTCTATTTTTTCTTCTTTTCTTCACATCCTAAGGCTTTCCGATTTGATGAAGGTTTAATCCATTATATTGTTAAATCCTATTTGCTTTCAGAAAAATCCTTAATCTAAATGGTAGCAAAGGATGTAGCATCCATTATGTTCTATCTCAGCTATTATTTAGCTTTGTTTCTCAATATCCGTCAGTTGTCTTAGAGCTTTCTTCACTTCATTTCATTTGTTTATCCATCCTTTTTTCTCTAAATTTTGCTAGACAATCTTTTTAATTTCTTTCTTTTTATTTAAAAAAAATCCAAATTAAATCATTACACCTGCTATTTGAGCTTTTGAAATCAAACCATTCTCTTGAAATTAATGCCAATATCTTTTTTTCTTCGAAACCTTAATCAATCTCAAAAGAAAAGATAAATTCAAGATTATCTCAGAAATATTAGAAGAAACAAACAAATAATCAAGTTAGGATACTAACACAAAAATTCCAATAGTTTTAATTAAACTCTAAACTCTCTTATTTTAATCCTCTAGAATTGTTTACCCTCCAGGTGAATTGAAATCACAATACTCCGAATGTAAGATAATCTACTCTTGGATATACTTTGTTTATAATTTAATTTAATTTCTCAAAAATTAGTGTGCTAAGCTGATCAATCGTGTATCAAGCCTTGCTTGAATCGAAGCCAATCTATTTGAATCAGTGTTTTAGTGGTGAGCGCCAATAATAAAACCAGCCAAAAAGTTAAAAGATGTTTTATGAAATAACATTCCTCTTAAGTTCAGCTCTATCTACTGTGTCCACTGGGATTCTCATTATTTATTTTCTAGTGAGTCCACGCTCAAGGACATACTCATTCTAACTCGTGTTTCCTGTGTTCTTCTATGACTTCATAATTGGGTTAAACTACCTCATTCCTATTATTTACTACTACAGTTCAAGTGATCCTTCGATATCCAGCGTAATGTGTAAAATCGAAGGGTTTATCAAGCTGTTCATGACAAACTCTACGTTTTTTACCGCTCTCACAATTTCCTACACATTGTATATTTTCCTGACTAAAAAACATCATAAACGAATCAATAATCCGATTATGTACTATGCGCCGTTTACGTTCCTCCTTCCTATGATTCTAGCTCTTGTACCGCTCTTCTTCGATAGATATCAATAGCTTCCACCGCTTGAATAAGTCATGTGCTTTATGGTGATCCACTTTAAGTAGCCTGAACCTGATATCCTGGGAATAGTTCTTAAAGTATTTTTATCATTAACTCCTTTTGTGGTAACCCTTTTCTTGGATATCTACTTCATTGGATGTATTCTTAAAGCCTACATCAGTCGGGACGCAGAGAATATCCCAACTGAAGTGCGCAATCTAGTCCTGTATCCTATTATTTTTTTATTTTCGTGGATATGGATAATGACAGAACGATTCTATGAGATGGTCACTGATGGGGATCAAGTGGAATGGCTGAATGATATTGATCTTTAAGGATCAATAATTAGTGGATTTTTGAATACGCTGATATATGGGTATTTATCTATTAATCCATTTAAGAATTGCTGTGAAGATAAGAGTAATAATGATGAAGAGGATGGAAATATGAGTAGTAATAACAGTCACAATAATTAACTAAATTATGAAGGAAATTATAAAAAATAATAAACTATTGATGTACACAATACAAATATGGAAAATCTAATAGATAAAAATGAGTAATAATAATAATAATCTTCAATTTAGTCTTCTTCTTTATCGTCTATTAATCATCCAATGAATAGGTTCTAATGTAAATCATGATACATAAATGGAATATGGAAAATAATAATAAGCACATATGGAGGTATTCTCTTAAAGGATTCTGGATATTAGAGCGAGAGCTGGGATACTTTAAGCAAAGTAATCATTGAGACTAATTGCAAAAAAGATTTTAATAAAGGAATGGCAAAAAGTAACAAAAGATGACATGAAATATATTATTATACATATTAAAAGAAAAAGAAAACACACTGATAAACATTGTGTTTCTCAAGAAGGAATCTTAACATCTATTTTCTCTGATCCTAACTAAATATAACCTTCAATCCTCCTCAAGTCATACTTTTAGGAGTTTTTTCGTCTTTGTCATAAATCCATAAAAAAAATTAATTTAAAAAACAAATAAATTTTTTATTATTATTACACTATTAGTGATTAAGTTATTATAAATGAAAAGTCGAATTGTGTGTTACAGACTAAAAACAAAAAACAAATGAACCAAATAAGAAAATGAAAAAAACAAAAAATAGAATAGGGGATACAAGAAAATACACTACTTTTGAGAAAAAAATAGCTTAAAATTAAAGAAGTTGTTTAGTATTAGAATCCATTTTATTGGCTATTAGGGAAGCACATTTAGAAAGAAGATTGATCATAAATGTGCAGGACATTCTTTGATCAAATGACTTCTAGCTCATCTCTTTAATCTTCATTATCCCTATGCATAGTAGCTAAATCTTTCAGCTATCCAAAACGACCTTTCCTTTTCTTTGAGTCCTACTACTACGATGATTACTCTATCTATTACTCTTATTACTATTATTAATTATTCTTATTGAACATCATCTGTTGCTGTAACTATTAATCTAATGACACTGATGTTCTTTTCTAGAAGAATGGTGCATTATTAGATTTATTCATATTACTAGTAGTATTTCCTTAATTTCCTAGATCATACTACTCTTGTTATTACTATTACTGCTACTGCTACTACTAAGCAATATTAGCATGCTTTTAGAATGTATTTCCCCCAAATTAATTCTATTATGTTATCGCAGCAATAAATTCATTATGATCATAGCTATCAATGAATTGATTATTTTAATTAATTTTACTATTATTGTTATTATTAAACTCAATTTATGTGTCAATATATCCTTTGATAGGTGTGCTAGAGAATTAGAAGTTCTCCGATTAATTCGATACAGATAAACTAGATGGTATTTATATATGTTATGCGTTGTTACTGTAGCTAGAAGTGTTATTATTGTTGTTCATATTATAGTTACCAAATACATTCTTTAAGTGATGCTAGTTACTGCTTAGATTCACGCTAGCTGAGCTACTACTGTTGTTGTTGTTATTATTGTTCTTGTTGCCGATGTTGTTGTTATTGTTAGGTGTCTGAAAGAGATGATCTGAAGGGTTAGTATTGTTATTATTGTTGATCTAAGAATCAGCTATGAGATCATGATAATCATGATTCAGTGTATGCTAATTCTAGCTATTGTATATTTAATCATTACTGTATGCATCGTGATCAACAAATTCATTGTTTTCATAGTGATCGATGTTCAATTCAGATTACTTAGAACCATCGTAATAATCATTGTTATTATAAGTATTGAATGCACCGATTCCTCCAATAGCAGTGTTAGGGTTATTTAAAGATAAATTGTTATTGTTTGAATCTTCTTATTACTGTTACTACCTTCTCTTTCCATAATTATACTAACTAGTCAGGTACTATGCTTCAGCCGATACATTCTCAGTTATCCCAAAGCTTTTAGTATTCTCAGCAAACTCGTAGTCATCACTAATATTGTTGTTGATTATATCATTATTGCTAGTATTTTTGAATGAAGCTGTGTATGTATCATCATTGTGATTGAGGTGATGCTTATTCCGTTCATTTTTAGTCTTTGCACGCTATTATGAGGAATGCTAAACAGATGGAGAATCTTCACCAAGGGCATTATCATTATTATTACTACTATTACTTTTGAGTTAATTAGTGTTTATCGGTGGTGATTAAGGACTTTATTATTCATATCTCGGTTTGAAATTTGTGTTAGTTGTCGCACTTGAGAGACTCGGGATATAAGGGGAGTTAAACCGTTCACTATTATCATCTTAGCTCATCGTATGTAGATACTATCCGTCATTTTAAAGGTTATTATAATTGTTATTAAACTTGTTTCCTTGAATATTATTTGTGCTATCTGGAATTGTCTGAATGTCTTCTGGGATGTCTCCTTCTTCAACGATCATAGGGATAATAGGATGATTGTAGCTATGTTTTTAATCTAAATAACCGCTGCTACCATTTTGAAGAGGGTTAGGACTATTTTCAAGGAAAAGTTCACCTTCGCTGATGTTGTAAGCGTTGTTTTCTTATGAAGAAAAAGAATAATAATTAAAAGGAAATTTGTAGGTATTGGAAGGATTGTATGTATTTATTTAATGGGGAAGAGAAAATAAATTTGAATTTGAAAAATAAAAACATTCAAGGAGGATAGGAATTGGGGATTTTTATAAAATAAGAGGATGATGTGAGCTTTATTGTAATAGCAGAGTACTCGTAATCACAACAATTATTGAAAGATGGGGAGGATATTGATATTTGTATGTTATGTATCTAAAGATCAGCTTGTTGAAAAATCTAACTTTTTTCACTTTAATTGATAGGCCGCCCATATAAATTTTAGTATTCTTTAAATCTTCGTTTTGTGTGGCATTAATAAACTTGATTTAAAGCGCTCATAGGGAGGAAAGAATGGGTATTTCTTATCCCATCAGCTTGTTAAACTTCACCTAAATTGGCACTCTTTGAATGGATATTATTCATATTATTAAGAGTTTTAATATTGTTTATCACTTACTTGACGTTGAATTATATGTGTGAATGGGCGATATAAATGAATTGGTAAGACCAATATGTGAAGTTGATATGTCACCATCAGGGTGTAATTGATTCTGCTACAGATTAGTTATTTATTTATGTTATTTTTTTATTTTTGCGACGAGTTTCTCAACTTAGTCAATGTCAATTATTGATTCGTTGATCATCAGTGTATGCTCATCGAATAATCTCCTAGCGATTTAGCGAGCATCACGCCATTCCACTAATCCATTTAATAAAATCCAATATATTCGCTCTTTTACATCTGTCTCATGTCGCTTGTAAATCAACGCTAGTGTTGGAGGTTCATAGCGAATCCCCATACGTAATGGAACTATGCTCTATCGTGGTATGAACATACCATTCTACGAAGGAGGCTGCAAGACACCAGTTTCAGATTATTTATTCATAGCGAGATGAAAAATAAGATATAATTGACACACACACTTAGTTTTATGGGAACCTGCTTAGCAAACAAGCAAACAATTATTTATTATTATAAGAATCACACAAATCAAAAAATACAATCCCCCACACAGAAGTCAGGATAAATATTGAAGTTTTATAATCACTACAAAGAACTCTTTCTCTCTCTCCCTCATTTAGCTCAAGAACATATTAATCGCTGCAAAATGGGGGTGAATTAAAAAATTAAAAGATAGTAATTTCATTTATGTTTTTATTCCTTTAACATATTATCCACCTAGTGTTTGAGACAAAAGGTTTCTCTAGATTCAAACATATTATCCTCATAATGCAATTCTCTTTTGGAAACTAAATAAATCATATTCTCCTCTGTTTCTCCATTTCGTATTTCATTTTGTGCAATTTTGTTTAGATTCATTGATTTTTTTAAAAAATATCACCATTACTTTATCTTATTTTTGTTCTTACTGAGTTTTATTTATGATCCTAGTGAATCAACCTCAACCACTTAGTTTACTCACCCGATTTCTGATAAGATCACCTTAAATTATTTATTCTTCTTTTCACTATCTTGCACCTTGAAATTCTCAATATTTTCAGGCAACTTTTTTGATTTTTTTGATCATCACCCCCCCCCTCCCCGTATTTTTCTCCCTCCCTTTTCCCAAAAGCAGTTGTTTCTCTATTACCTGTAAGTTTTCTAAGGCTGTTACTATTTCTCTTAACTTCTATCAAAATTATAAAAGGAATTTTTTGTGAAAATTTGATTCAGTAAAATAAGTGTGTAGGCACAGAAGAATTGTAATAAGGCTAGAAATAAATGTAGTGAGTTTGATAGGAAACAAAAATAGTTCGACTTCTGTTTGAGACTGTAATATTTTAAGATGAAAGAATTACTATTTTGAGTTTATCCTCTACAATTGAGATATTCTGAGTAGCTTTCTAAAGTATCCGCTTGATGATTGGCTCCTTTTATTTTCATTAATTACTTTAACAAACCTTTTTTCTATAAATATGTAAACAGTTCACTCTTGTAATTCTTTCATTAAGAAACCTGTCACTATGAGATTCTTTTTTTACAGTAATTAATAGAAGCAAAAGAAGTAAATAAGACTAAGGATTGCGGAATTGTTTCAAGTCAATTAATTCGTTTAAATATGAATATGAGTAACATTATTAGTACAAACTAAAGAAAAGTATTTTAATCATGAATACATGAGTTATTTTCTAATCATGATGGGCATTCAATATGGCTGTTTTGCTTTATGATGAACTTGTTACTGAAACCAACAAATCAAGCAATCAGAAAGAGATAATTTCTAATACAATGTCTTTTTGAAAATTATTACATTTTCGAATGATAAAAAAAGAGTAAGAGTCACAGGAAAGGGGGATAGGGAAAAACAAAACAAAAAGAAGCTGAGAAATCGATTTAATAATCTATTGAACCCCCCACTTAGATTATTATCCAGCGCAATGCAAAATATTAACTTCGTTTTTAATCTAATTAGTATAATTATTTTGTAATTTATTATTTTTACAGCGAGCAGCTTTTTGAGCGAATATCAATCATAAAACAGAGGTGAAAATAGCAGATAAAGCAATTCGAAAGGCACTTACACTTTGCCAAATACTTAGGGATAGTTAACCAAACACTTTGTTCAAACTGCACTGCGGAGAAAGCATATTCGAAAACAAGCATTTTCTAGCTGATTACCTGATAGTTTGTTGATACCAACAGCATTTTAGGTACATCTTTGAAAAGTAGGTATTTCTTTGTAGACTTTTCGATGAATTCAGAAGAAGTTGAAATGGAATTAGAAGAAAATGAAGAAGACATGCCGCGTTGGTAAAGACGAGAACTTTAAGAGAAAAGACTACAACAATAGAAGGAGAGAGAATTATAGAAATAGAAAGAGGAGCATCAAAAGTAATAAAAAAATAGTTCCGACTCAGATTCAGATGAAATGCCAAGGAAACGATAGAAAAATGGACTGCGTGCTGGTTTGAGGGATTCTATAAATAGCGGATCTTCACTAGAAGGCAAACCAAAGTCTGTGCTCGAAGAGCTGAAGATCATCTAGACTGCTAATAAACTGCGCAAGCAAATGTCTCTCAACTTGGATTCAGAAACTCCTTCAAAACAACAGCACTTTGCAGGTTCATACTCTCCACAAACGCATGCTTGTCCAGCTTGGGGGGATTCTTAGGAAGCTGCACCTGCGACTAAGGCAGAGATGGTTAATCACAGATAAGTTTTTCTTAGATAATTTGATGATTTATTAGATCAAACAGCACAATCTCGAAATATCTAATCATCATAATCAGCTGGGTTACAAGATAAGATATTGAAAGAGGACTCGAATAATGATTAATCATCTAATAATTTAGAGAATCCTTAATCTAAAGAGGCTTAAGATTCAACAAAAACCAAAGAGAAACCATCATTCGATGAGTTTTTCAAGAAAATGCATTAAGAGAAACAAGAATAAACAGGAAAGAGTCCAGAACCTTCTCCTGCAACTTCGCCCACACCATTTTAGTTCCTGCACAAGAAGGTCAAATAAGTCTTAGAGCAAGAAGGATACATGGTGGAGGGTGATAATATCTCAGAGATGAGATCTGAATTGAAGAAATATCAAGATGATATTGTGAATCAAGCTTCCAAGGAGTATTTCTCAAGTTAAGATTAGAGTCTAAGTGAGAATGCTTCGATCGATTAGGAGGTAGATACTGATAAAGGAAAATAAGAAGAGGGGTATTATGATGAGGATGAAGATGAAGAAGGAGAAATAGTTTAATAGAAGAAAAAGATGAACAACACACGTGCTGAAAAGAAGAAAGCACTTGAAAGAGAATTTCAGAAGCAGAACTCTTTAGATCTAGGTTCTTCTTCCCGTCCTTAACGAAGCAATGAAATGAGAGCTACTCTAGGGAAATCACATAGTTTTGATTGCATAAATAAGATTAATAGTAAAGAAGAGATTAGTTCACCAGATTAATCGAAATCTAAATTACCCTAATAGTCTAAATCCCCCAAAATCTAAGAATCTGGTAAAACTACGAGACAAGATGAGAATTCGTAGATATCCTTAGCTCAAAAGGAAAAAAGATCAAGAAATATGCGAACTAGTCTAGGATGGAATGGCCATGATAACATCAATTCTAAAGGGTTTGCCAGCAGAGACGATGACGACGAGGAGGAAGAAAATAATTCGCTAGCAAGAGACAAGAAAAAAGACATTCCGTTGGCTAGAAGTGTGAATTCATCGAGATTCAAGAAACAAAATACGTTGGATCCGAGTGCGTTGGAGAATCTTCTATTGTCTAGAGCAAGGGATTCATCCAAAGAGAACAAAAGTAACAGCAGTGAAAGAAGTTAAAAACAGAAATCCCAGAAAGACGAAGAAGACGATGACGAAGATGAAGAAGAAGAGGGAGACAGCAGTAATCATTGCAGAAGTAGTAATCATTCTGAGAAAGTTCTCAGCAGTGGGAAGAGTTCAGTGGAAAATTCATAGGAAGGATATGTTAATGGTGGGAAAGGTTAGAAGATATTTAAAGATTATTGTCCTGATGAGTTAGAGGATCGGGAAGATAGAGATTCAGGGTAATAAGTTTATGATGAAGAGGGAAACGAACAGGAGAGAGAGGGTCAGTCATCTTCTTCGTCTGGTTCGTAGTTTAATAATTATTACAAGGCAAAATCATTGTAGAATTAACCTGAATAATGTGAGGTCATTGAGGAAATGGAATCGTCGCAAGAGAGCATAACGAAATCTTCGTTGATATTTTAGAAAAGAAACAGGCAAACAGGTGATGAAGATAAAGATGATGATGAGAGTACAAAGAATAAAGTCGATGAGGAGTAAATAAAAGTTCGATAAATTGTTTCGAATTTAGAACATCCCTCGACGTTCTTCCACTATATCAACATGAGGGAATCTAAAAAAGGTAGAAGATCATCCAATGATTTCTCTGACAGCAACGGCAGCAGACCAGTTAGCACACCAGATTTACGAGATATTGACTGTAAATTTGATGAATCTTTTTAGATCGATTTAAACAATATTAATGCGAAACAATCAAACAGCATAATACTGATTTAAAGCTAAGAATAAGTAAATCTTCCACCACCTTAGTCGCCTTTGCTTTCATCGATTGTGCTTCCGTAGAATGCGCTTTCACCAAAGCGGAAATATTCGGGGATTTCATAGGATGATAGTGCTGTGAATACCTCACCGAAACGCAAAATATCTTCGCCTGTTGGGAAAGGGAAATATTAATAATATAGCATGTTCTCACTTAATGAATAGAATGAAAGTAAAACAGTTGGAGAAAATAATGGAATACCACATTTAAGTCTTACACCAGTGGAGATGACTTAGGCTAATGAGGAAATACATGAAAATATAGCAATGAAAGAAGAAGAATAGAAATCTGTTTCTCCTCAGTAAAACTAATTTGCTGCAATAGGTGAACACCCAGATATGTTGGTAACTGGTTCAGCTCCTTTTCAGCCTATTCCAGTAAATTAGCCTGAAAATATTACATAAATCAACAAAGATTTGCTGAATATCAATCCATCTTCTGCTTTTGGATATTCTGAACCTTATCTCTTAGCGAAATCACCTTCTCCATCAGCTAGAAGCGAACAAGTAGCAGATACTCCACAACCAGTATCTTCTACATCCTCCATCCAACGAGACAGCACTTCTAAAGAATTTCAGCCTTTGCTATCTTAAGAAAATATCTCTGCACCTTGGAAAACTGTCAGAACCTTCGTGAGTACTTTCTATTCCTCTCAAAATATCCCTTCAGCGCCATACAATACTGACCCTACAGGAGCTACGTAGATCCCATCAAAAGAGTTAGAAGGCCTTGGAGAAATATCATAGCTACCTAGGATTAATTCCGCACCTGAAGAGAAACCCCTCAATCATGGATTTAACAAGACTAATAACGCAACGGCTTAGCTAGATTTAAATGATAACATATTAAAACAAAAGCAGCCACAAGCACGATAATTTCCCTAAGCTACAAGTCTTCAAACATCTCCTGTGATGGAACCTATATCCTCTCCACTGACTACTGCAACAGCACCAATAGAAACCTCTAAAACTAACTTTATTTACCGAAAATAAGCATCATTAATGTCAATTCCTGATTATGAGCCACTAGGTAAATCTCCAAGTTAACCAACAGCTTCACCTGACTTCTTAACGAACATCTCTAAATTCGTGTATCCTTCCAGTTCCATCACTGTCTTAACATCTGAAAATACTGCGAAGGAGAATAATAACAGTATTAAAAACAACAATAATGGCAATTCTGTGGTAACTTCAACTGCTTTTGCATAAACTACTTCGACTGTTTCATCAACACAACCATTATTACTAGACATGACGCAAAGTATTCACGTTACACATGGTGTTCCTGCAGATACAGAAGTACCCCATAAATCAAATGCAACGATTTCATATATTGTAGATTCTAAAAACAACTCCATGCTAACATCTTCAACATCTAAAACACCTCTGATCGATTAATTCCATTAAGTCCCATCACTCAACATACTCTTTCCTCATAATAAAAATAGCATTAAATATTCGAAACCTCAGTCAGAAATTATTCCAAATCTTCCATCATCTCCATCTAACTTGCAATCTTCAACTTCTTCCTCTTCAGCGCATTCAAAAACAACTAACCACAACATCGAACCTTTAAATACCATAAAAAACGGATTTGGGTCTGAGCTGAATCCAGATGGATCTATGTATATCGGACTTTTCGCAGATGGAAAAAGATAAGGTTTTGGGAAGATCTTAGATCCTACTGGAAAGTTGTTTTTCCAAGGCAAATTCATAAATGACTCTTATGATGGTGAGGGTGAATTGCATCATTCATTGGGAGTTATCTCAAGCAATGAGGAGAAGAATAATGCAGTAGATGTGAACACAAATACAAATTTATCTTGGACATTATATTCAGGGTAGTTTAAAAATGGGAAAAAAGAAGGATTTGGAAAATTGGTTTTCTAAAATGGAGATGAGTTTTCAGGGACATTCGGCGACGACTAAGCACAGGGATATGGATAGCTAACAAAATTAACTGGGGAAATTGTAAGAATTTTTTGGTTAGGCTATTTTGATATTTATTTTATTCAAATTGTTTGTTTTGGATTTGATTTTACAGATACAAGGCATGTGGAAAGAAGGAGTGCTAGTAGTGGAAGAAAAACCAAAACCTTCAGTTTGAGATTAGTTTAAAAGAAGAAAGAAGAGTTTTTCTTATTAAAAAAGTATATTCACTTATATAAATAATAATAATAATAATAATAATGTTTGTGTTTTTTTTATTTATTCTTCATGTTCTAATTAGAATTTAAATGTTGGAATTATGGATGTACATCTTAAATCAAGGGGGGGGGGTATTTCAAATAAAAAATGAAATTAAAATTTCGAAAAGTTAGTGTTTGGAATGACAATTATTGCTTTGACATATGCAAAAAATACAATAATTTAGATGTTTCGAAGGTATTTTGGGAGCTCAGAAAGCAGTTTTGAGGAGAGATTCTTTGCGGAATGAAGCCACTTTGAATCCTGGAATATTCTTGTCAAGAGACTCATAGACATGAGCAGCTTTAAGAACTTTCGAGGCCATTGTTTCGTAAGTGAAAGCGCGATGAGTAACAGGCTGAGCAGATTCAAGAGTAGGTAGTTTTTGGTCTTGATGAGAAGCAGATTACGAACTCTGGGGAATCATATCTTGAATGACCTTAGCGTATCTATCAGCGAAGTGGTATCTTAGTTTGGGGTCTTCAAACAGCTCACAGATTTCATCAGAGAGCTTCAGGCGGTTAGCAGCTGTAGATACTAGCTCATGGTATGCCTCACCTTGGATAGCATAGTTAACATCAGCGTAGAAGTTATTGTAGAGCTAAGTTAGATATGCATTAAAGAAGCCCATGTTAGAGATGACAACTGAAGGGAGCTAAAGAGCAGCAAATTCACTGACAATCTCTCCGTTCACAGGGATACCAATATCAGCAGCGCAGATTGCACCGAATTTTTGTTCTTCAGTTGTAGTCACGACAGTTTACAAAGAAGATATCGTTTTGGCCCTAGCAAGCTAGGCATGGATTAACTCAGCGTTAGCATCGTTGTCTGCAGTGATAATGACAGCGAAGTTATCATGAGAGGCATTCTTAAGATTGTCCTTCTTGAACAATTCTTCAAGCGCAGAATTCAGCAGAGAAATAGCGAAAGTAATTTCAGATTTCTTATTCCCAGGTGCAAGTAAAAACACATTCTTTGACTCGCTGATACCGAATTTACCTCTATAAACTGCTCTCTGCTCTTCAACAAGCTTCCCAACAACTTCCTTGTGTGTCTCAGCGCTCTCTGCGATGACTACTCCTGATTTGGAAACTAACGATTTCGCCATTGGATACAGTTTAGATTTCTCGAATAAAAACTAAATTGCTCTGCCAACTCCTTCATGACCTACACACGTTGAAGGGAAAACGAACCCTTGGTAGTTCACGGGAGCTCTAGGGATGGTAAAGAAGAAATGATCGAGATAATCGCTAAATTCAAATCGTTAGTTCACATGGGTTTTATCGTAAAAGAAAGTTGGCGGGCGGACAATATTGTGGCTGGCGTAGTGGTCATTTATCCTGACGTAGAGTTTTTTCATGAAGAACTCATTGCCGAAGGTGATGAAAGCACTAGGGACATTTTTATGGACAACTTCGTCAAGGAGAGTGCTCTTGTCGACTTGATTCAACACTTGCTTGTTGGCGTAGTGATATGCAGCCATGTAGGGATGGTAGCATCTAGCGACATGGAATCGAATGAAATTCTTCATAGGCTAGAAGGGTTTATCCAAGAATTTATTGACGTCAGCGAAGTTTACTGTGAGACCTTCAGCTTTCATCTAAGGACCACCGATACCAACAAATTCGTAGGTGCTGTCGCCAGATTATTTGATCTGTTTCATGAAGCGAGCAGCCTGCAGATCATGAGAAGGACTACCAGCAGCTATGAAGATAGTTTTCTTTTGAGCGGTGCTGCCAAAGGCTCGACGATAACAATGAGATAACATGTATTTCTTTTTTTCTTTTTCCTTGTTTGCGTTCTTTTAATTGATATTTCTTTGATTGATAATAAAAATCAATTGATCCTAAAACTCTTCAAGCTTTTTATTATTATTGTTATTTTCAATAATATTTTAAAACTCTACAGAGCAGAGAAGATTTCGAACAGGTTTTATATAGCAAGGAAATAAACAGATAATGTGTTTTGGAGTCAGTGAGGCTTTATTTTTGATTATGCGTTTTACGCAAAACAGATTCCATTCATGATTTAGTCTTAAATTGACTGATAATATTGTTGTATCAAATTATCAAATCTAAGAATTATTGTTGAAAAATCTTAAATCTTTAATAATTGAAGGTAAATTGTTTCTTAATAGTTAAGGGGTTGGGGTTGGGGTTGGGGTTGGGGTTGGGGTTGGGGTTGGGGTTGGGGTTGGGGTTGGGGTTGGGGTTGGGGTTGGTGTTGGGGTTGGGGTTGGGGTTGGGGTTGGGGT
>Ga0302271_10001451_pt1 | contig 22722 bp, 12 predicted proteins | sample III_Bog_N1_1_FD_198767 | JGI IMG/M metagenome (GOLD analysis project Ga0302271, IMG submission 198767) | Peat permafrost microbial communities from Stordalen Mire near Abisko, Sweden - III_Bog_N1_1 | ecosystem: Environmental > Terrestrial > Soil > Wetlands > Peat | place: Sweden: Abisko... | reverse complement strand
TCTAGCTATTTGATTCCATCTAGAATCGCTTGATATTCGCTTTCACTCTTCCCTGCGAAAAAATCTATTGGGAATATCGCACTCAGCTTGTTCTCTTCAGTCCATTCATCACATTTGTTCTGATAAATAATCACAGAAATAACATTCTTTTAGATTTGTTTGACTTTCATAATTGAAATAAATATTCTCCAACAATACACAGCTTTTGAATAAAACAATATTAATAATCTTATCTCAATTGCTTTCTTATTTTGTCGCATTTACAATATGGTTGCGTTAAAGTTTATTTGAATTTTCTTTTGAAACTACTAGATTTTTTACCCTCCTGTAGTTCTTGTTGATGGTGTCTAAAAAGCCAAGAATTCCTTCTAGAACTTCTAATGGATCACTCGATCCTACGCTCTTATTGTCTTCTCTATTTGCATCAGTTCCTTCCTCCTTCTTAGTAAAATAATATTCAGCTATTCTTTTCAATTTCAATCAGAAATATTCATCAACCTTTGGTGGTCTGCCTCTATTGCTAGATTTTCCAGCAAGTCCTGGCAAAGATGTTCCTTCAGGTTATTTTCCTTCATGTTTTCTGCATAACAAGCAAACAGATTAGAATTACAATAAATTGTCATTTTTATTATCAAACATATCTTGATTTTAGATTAAAAACAACTGCGAAAACAATTTAATATTTGTTTAGGTGACAAAAAAAGTATTTTCCACCAAAAAGTTACTGTATTCAATTCAAATTACTGTTTCAAATGAGTATAAAGAGCTGGGTAGGACAGATAAGATTTCCCGCATCCGCAGTTGAAGTCTCTCTCGTTTTGGTCCTTTCTCGTCCTTCTTGATTTCTTTTCTGCCATTCCATTCGACCCTCCAACTTCAGGCAAGCTAACATCTGCCATATTATTCATGCTTGGGTTTTTATTTAAAAACAATAAGAAATTCTCTACAAGCCTACTTTTTTTACTGTTTTTACTGGAACAGCAACGAGGTAATAAATGAGAGTGTGGTCAAACAACTATGAATGATTAGTAGGACTAGCTTGAAATTTCAAAAGTTGTGATTTAGACTTTTATCTGGATCCCAGAAGATTTGAGAGATTTTCAAATAGACTAGAGGTTTTAGACATTCCCGCATAATTGAATTTTTCTTTGATGTTTAATTGCTTCTAAAATAAATAAAAAATTAGTTAATATTAAGTGATTTACAACAGAATTTCAATAAGCCAGTTCCTTTTTTGTATTGTTGATTCTAATTAAAAAAGAACAATGTCATATTTCCATCTATTTAAATTAAAAAAGAAAAAGATTAATATTTGGGATATTATTCAGTACAAAAAAAATCTCTTATTTTCTTAAATTGTAAATGATTCATTCAAATTGTTCAACTTATGTCATATGAAGAAACCATTATTTTTCTGCAAATAGAAAAACAAATTTTGTACTTTAAAAATAGGAAAAGAATTATTTTGATGGGTTTAATCCTCTGGGGTCTAGTGGGAGTTTGAAAAAAGAAGGTAGCTTCATCAGGAACTGATAAAATAAAAAGCAGCAAACATTCTGATTAGCACAAATCACAAAAAGAGGGGGGAAGGAAAACACAAAATTCAATATTTTCATGAGTCGCAGCTTTAGAACGAAGAAACAAGCAAAAAACTTGAAAAAAGAGAATGCTGATTTTCATCGCTCCTTAGTTTTTAAGGAACATGAAACGGAGTATGCATTGGTTATTAAAAACCAAGGAGGTCACCATTTTCAGTTAGCTTGCTTAGATAAGAAACTGCGGTTAGGAGTGCTACGTGGTCGTATGAGAAACTAAGTGTGGATCCGTGAAGGTGATCTGGTATTAGTAGGTCTTCGTTCTTACTAAGATAGCAAATGTGATATCATGTTGAGGTACAGCTCTTCTGAGGTAAAGCAGCTGTGGCAATTTAGGGAGATACCAGATGAGTTCAATTCTATGCTCAAGAGCTTATATCCTTCGATTCATGGATAAGACATTTCCGAATTGGATATTGTCTTCGTTGACGAGCATCATGAAAGAGATGAGCTAGCTAGTGAATAGACTGATGCGATGACTAGTTTCTCTAGGATAAGTTTTTCAGCTACTGATACTACACATGATTTCAATGACAGTGAAAGTGCCTCGAACTATGAGTTTATTACTGATCCTTTTGAAATCGATGAGATCAAACCACAAGAAATCTCAGATTATGATATCGCTGACATTTGACAAGATGGTACGAGAACAAGCAGATGAGACTCACTCCGATATACATCAATATTACTTTTTTTCAGTTCTTTTGTTTGCTTGTTGTGATAGTTTAGTATAACACATGAAATAATCAACTAGACACTTCATTTTTGAAAAGAAATTGGTCGTTTTTTGAAATTATTTATGGTTAGTTGATCTTTAAAGGGATAATAAAACTTAGAAATTAGTTTAAATCTCACAATAAACTGTTATATTTCGACATGAATACTCTTTATGTCGTCTCACTTAATCAATTATTTGAATAAGCGATTGCTTAATGTTCTTAGTAAAGAGGAAATTGAGGATGATTTGAAAAATTGAAGAATACAAATTGATTTTTATTTCCCCCATCCTTTTCTAATTATTCTTCTCCAATTCTGTCTATTCTTAATGGGTGAAGGATGGGGAGGAGGATATTAAGTCTTGTGTTTTTTTTCGCATCATGTGAATCGAACAACCTAAGAATAGGTTCATAAATTCAAAAAAAAATTTATCTCTTGTTTTCTTAATGTTCTTCTTAGCCTTATTATTAAAAAGAATGAGGTAATCTAAAATACAGTAAAATTGTATTTTATCATGAAACTAAGTCAGATTTGAAGGAGAAGTCTCTTTTTTTGTTCTGAGAATATAATAATTTGTGGGTAATTTTGTGAAAATTTTTTGTCATAGTAGTGAAAAAATCTAGTAATAAATGCAGTTTCTAAAGAATGAGTGTTTCCAAAATAAAAAGGCATAAGAAAGATAAAAAATTGGGGATTAGATAATAAATAAGATTCTGCAATTTAAAAAGAGAAACAGATGAGAAACCCAAAATGATTAAACTATGCAATTTAAGAAAGAAAAAAAATAATGTTTAATCAATGGATTTCTTATTATGCAAAGGTTTTTTCTAAATCTAAGAACAATTAATTAGCTTTGCAGATATATTTCAAATTGTTTAAAGTTTTAGTGTCTTTATTGTAAATACTTTCAATTGAATAATCAATGTTCTTAATGTCTTTCAAATTGTAAGCTAACATATTAAACATGCAACAAGAAAATACGATTCTTCTTTATTAAGTTTTCAATAACTAAAATGATCGAAGGAGACATGCCTTTATTGTTCTAGGACGATTGGTGCAAAGTAATTTACTTCACTGGATGTCTCTGTTCATTTGTCCTCTGATAATGCGGAGTCATTTTCTTCTCCTAGATTCTTTGGAGCAAACATTTGAGCGATTTCTATTTTGTTCTTGCCTTTGGTTTCTTGAAGGAAGAAGAAGCAGAATATCACACAGGCAAAGCAAATTGATGTGTAGAATGTGAAAAGGAATTTCAAGGATAAGTAAGGCACAGCGAAGACAATTATTGTTCCACTTAACCAGTTAACCATGGTTGCAATACTGATTCCTTTAGAAGGTAGAATTTCAGAGCAATACAGCCAGACAATAGGTCCTAAGGATACATTGAAAGACAGGTAGTAGAAGAATATCATACCAACTGAAAGGAATGAAAGTGATGAGCTGTCAATGAAGGTGAGGATAGACAGGACCAACATAGCTAAACCAGTTACTAACGAACCTACCAAAAGTAAAGGTCTGCGGCCTAGAGAGTTCACAAAGAGACTGCTGGTGAACGCTGCGATTAGCAGAACTATGTTTGATATGAGGGAGAGTAGATTCGTCAGAGCGAAGTTGTAGTTATTGTTTTTGAAAATTTAATTCGAGTACATGATGACTGCGTTGATTCCTGAGAACTACTGGAAAAACTGCAATGAACAGCCGATAACTAATCTCTTGAGGTACATAGGCTAGAACATATCCATATAATCTGCTTTCTGCTTTTATTATTTCTCGACTTGCTGCCTGACATACTCGATTGTGCTATCAACATATTCAGGCCTATACATGTCACTCACGAACTTCTTGCAGCTATCCATGTCGTCTTACAAGATGTAGTAGAAAGGCGTCTCGTGGTTAAAAAAGATTAATATACAAATCATTCTAATGCCTGCAAGAATCAAGGGGAATAAGAACACAAACCTCCAGTATTAATCAGTGGAGACAGGGGTTTCTTGGAAGAATTATCCTAGGAGTGACGCAACTATGATACCTCCGTTGATAAACATCGAGAAGACTGTGCCCATAATTCCGGCAATCTAAGTAGGAGCTGTCTCTTGAATATAAGATGGCACAAGTGTGCTGTTAAGTCCTGTAGCAGCTCCTGAAAGTAACCTACTAAAAATGAATACATAGATGTTGGTAACTTGACTCAAACCAGTTGCTATGATAGCCAGGACATCAGTTAATAAAAAAGCATTTTTTCTGGAAACTAAATCAAGCAGCTTTCCACCTAACAGTGAACCAATCATCGCACCAAACGGAATGGAAGCTGACAGAATCGATGAAAAGTTATCTTAGCTGTCTTTATCAACATTGAACACTGCCCAGATTGTGTCTTGAGCTAGAGTCATAACTCCTATTTGGAACCCGAAAAACAACGAACCAAACGACATCACTATGGTCATCAACAAGACGCCCATAAAAGACTTATACTCCTATTTCTTTTCCACCAACGGTTCCATTTTCAACTGCTCTTTATTCGTTCGATCTGTATTTTCTCTTAGAAGATTGTCAGAACTGTTTCTTTTGTCTTCACTTGGACTACTTCTTCTTTAGATACCTTCTGTTTCTTTTCGCATACTTATTGATTATCTTCGCTATTTGTTATTTCCTTCCCGTTTTTAATTTCTTGCACCCAAAGATTTAATTGCTCATATTCCTCTTAATTTCAAGGCCACGATTGTCACCTTGCCGTAATACCATCACCTCCCTCAATTCTAACTTATTTTTGATGATGTCAAGTTTCTCTTTTTGTTTTTGTATTGGTTTTCTCCTAAGTTACTCCATTTTTGTTCTACTTTTTTCACTTTCATTCACTAACCCTTCAACATAATAAAAAAGACACTAAAATCAATTGGGAAGCTGTATGCTATGATTAGACTCAATAATAACAATCTTAAAGCTTGTTTTGAAGGGGGGGAAATATTTGATATTTTTCTAACTTAATATCTTTCTTTCGGATGTATCTAGCTGAAATAATTCCCTTTTCTAACTTTTATTTTCTTGAAAATTGGAATCCATACACCTAATAATCCGATATTTACTAAAGGTATCATTTTTATTAACAATAACAAGACTCCTTCTTTTTAATTTTATAACAGGTATGCATTTCTGAAGAAATAAAATATCTTCCCTGTTTTTTAGTTGTAATGCAGTAACCTAATATTTAGTTTAAGTGTCTAACAATCATCCAATTAATCAGCTGAAATCTTTCACAATACACAAAATAATTACATTAATTTATTCTCTCCCCCTCCCCCAAATTAGGTATTAACACAAAAATTAGATATTTTGTCTCAAAAAAATATCTTTTGATTCTGGGGTAACAACAGCTAATCCTAAGTCAGGTATTACTTTAATGGATATACAAAAGTTACATTGATAATTTTTTGGGTCAGTTTTAATGGATTACATTGTCAGGGTTTAAGAGGATTGCGTTTAAAATAATGAATTCATCCAGATAATTAAGATTGAGAGAACGTAAGGCAACAATCGGCTATTTTGGATCTTATCGTTTCAGTACTTTAGTTAGAAATTATGAAAATGACAGGAACTAAGGTGGTTCAATGAATCTAGTGGTTGGAGAGCCATAATGTTCTTCAAAGAATTCTTCTATTTACTGTTTAACTTGAATTTATTTATTCTACGATTCTTTCAAAGTCAGCTTATCGAGAACAGACGAAGGAGGTACTTTTTTGTCGAAAAAAATGAGACTCAAGAATTGCAGTGCAAGGTTGTCATATTAGCCTACTTCGCATTGCTGATTCTTCCACATGAATTTGCTGTAAAAAGGGTGCTCGCCGTATTTCTAGGCTAGATAAGTCTGTAAGAGGTAAAACATGTTCAGAAGAGCTTCACGCTTGTAGAGAAAATTAGGATGACCTCTTCTTGTTATTACAGCTAAGTTTTTCTTGCGGGAAAGGATCTGAGCATCTAGCGCTTATCTTAGTTTTTAGGAAGAAGCGTGGTATTCTTAACTCAATTTATTTTGTGTGAAATCAAATGGAAGATATTCTAGTAGTTTCCTAATTTTTTTATCGTTTTACAGAACTGGTTCGTTTATTTTACCATACATTTCTGCCCTGTATATGTCCAAGGTTTGTCTGTCGAACTCTGCATCAACAAGCTAATGGATCTATGCTTATGTTAATTAATCCATGATTGTTGGTTATTCGATAGGATTTTGCTTACCATTGTTGTGTTTCTTTTGCGAAGAAATATTATCGTTTGACAGATATTATCGCTGTTATCGAGTGACTCTCCATGCAATATATGAATCACCTCCAGGCACTCTGCCACATGAATAAATAAAGATAAACACACTAAGATCGATTAGTCTTCTTGCAATATAGATGACAATTCCGAAGACAATCAGAATTACTCCTGCGACTATGTGAAAAACTATCATAATTACACTGAGAAGAATCTACCCAAGACCTCTTCCAAAGAGTCGCCAGATCAGTAAATCGAATAAAGGAGCAAATACTGGGAGATCCCATTCTATGTGTCCAAGAGGGACTGTGAAATCATAGCAGATCAAGCAGACGATCATGCAGCATAGAGAATAAAACGGTGCTAGCACAAAGCTTAATGGAACGAGGATCAAAGAAACAAACCCAACGATGAGAAAGAACAAGCGCAGAAATATGTTAACCGAAATGAACCCAATGAGAAAAGTTCGAAATACCCAGTTGTCTAATCTGTTGCATATTCTCGTAATTGATTTCCCGAGAAGTCCATGGTCAGGTTCGTCTTCAAATTTTTGAATGTTATCAAGTGCATCTTCTTTGATTTTTTAATAAATCTTTGTAACTGGCATAATCTCCGACCCGTGAACTCCTTCGAATTTTCCAGTATTTGGATTGACCTTGAAAGACCCATAGAATGGGTTAGAATAAATAGCACTCTTGAGTCCGCAAGGCGAGTAGAATGCCATGTAAATAAAGAAATCGATGAAATGGTTAATTCGCAGGTACGATGCAACTAGCAAGTAAATAACCTTCCAGAAGAAGAAAGATGTTGGAACTTATATTTCTCGTTTCCACTCTTCAGAATAGACATTCCTGCCTTCTATCACTTCATGAATGACCTTTGGAATTGAGCGGGTATACTCTTAGTGGTTTCTCTTTGAAACGACTTTGATGGAATTTATGAGATGTCTTTCTTCGAGAATTCCAAATCCTCTCTTCAACTGTTTAAATAAAATACTAACTAAGTTCTCTTGCTTTGTAAGTTTATGCTTTTGGAGCTCTATGAGGATATTATCTGATTTCCCAAAGTTAGGGATACCTGCTTTCCCAAGAACAATTTATCTGTAGCAGACAATAAACGCTTTGAACGTATTCTCAAGACTTGTGAGGATCGAACTATTTACATCTTGGTTGCTCGCTAAAGTTGTGCAAACCTTTTTCAGGAGATTCTCGTAGATTTTATCCTAGAGTTCTAGTTTAACTAGTTCTTTATTCGAGCTGCCGAGTTAAAGATTCCCTTCTGAAATCAACTTCAGAGCCTAAATTATTTCAGTTTCCTCATTAAAGTTAGTTTCTAATCCTAAATAGATTCCTTTATTCTCATGAAAATGCTGCAAAAAAGCAAGGTCAGTATATTTCCCCATCCGATCGCCAAGAATTTCCTTTTCGATTCTGTTCGAGACAACCTTTATTTTGACACTTTCTAACTTCTACGCATCGACATCATACAACGGTATTCCAATCAGCAGAATAATTAAATGAATAGGAATTCCAAGAATTACACGAACACCTTCGAGCATATTAATGTCAAGACACACGCACTCACAGTTTTCAGAGTTTACTTAGAGGTTCTTTCGATTCTTTAAGATCATATTCACTGTCTGCTCGGTGTAAAACCTTTTGAAATTACTTTATTACAAAAAAGGTCATATTTGTTTAATAAATTACCTTCTTTTGATTTAGAGAAACTACTGCTTGGAATACTCAAACATGTCCTTAATAAACTAGTCACAACGTTTCTTCCCGTAAAACACCCATGGACGGATCATCCACATCTCTGGTTCGCCATATCCATAGTGACTGCAAATCCAAAAAAAAGGTAATTATATTAACTTATTTAATTGTTATTTTGAGGGTTTTTGATAAAACGGATAATCTTTAGTGCATTAGAAAATTTATTTACACAGTGAACATGCCTGTATCCCAGATATCTCCAAATTATGTCTTATTCAAGGGATCGTAGACCTTTTGTTGCACAAGCTTTGTTGCTTCGTTTTAGACATTTTGTTTTCCATTTTAAACTTGAGATTGCTTAGAGGTATTATCTACTAATAAACTTAACGTAAACAGCGAATTAGGTTTGTATGTAACGGATTGAGGCACTATTTCGATAGGCTATTCTGCATGTGAACTCAAGAGATGCTCAGGGAAATTAAACTAGACCTGCTGTCCTTAGATATTCCAGTATAAAGTCTATTCATTTAGCCACTGATTCAATTGATTCGCGCAAGGAATGTCAGAATCAGGAAAATGATAAAGTCTTTAGAGTTCAATATTGCTAATGCTGAGATCGAAATCGGATTGAGCTTCCTTATCCTTTTTATTATCTTGATCGTTTCTTTCAAACTCGCATACTATTGGAATCTCCTAATCGATCAGCTGATCACGATTGTCATTCTACCCTTCCATGTCATCTTTCTTCACTGGCTTGATCGAACCAGGTTTCTCAAGCAGTTTCATGCTATTTATTAATATAAAGCCTGCTCGATTTATAAAGTTGTTTTTAATTCCTTCTCTCTTTTTCTATTTGCCACAAAATTTTTTGCTTATGTTTAAAATCTGGAGGAAAATAAGATTATCTCAAAGTCATACTATCTCCAAATTTCGTTAAATCTTAATCTGGATCATAACACCGGATGCATTATCCTTTACCTGAATCAATGAAATAGAAGATGGTTCAAATTAAAGGGAGTATTTATTAATTCAGAATGCACAATTCACCTTAAAATATGAATCAACAATGAGATGTTACTCTAAATCTAACTTTTTTGCAAGTAGAAGTAGCTCAGCTATTTTCCAAAATACTTTTTTATCTTGTTTCTTGCTAATCTACAACAACAGCCCTAAGATATTCCTTCCCTGTCTTTTCATGAAGATTTATTTTCATAAGTTAACACTAATAACTCATTTAAATGCACATAAATTTGTTTTTGTACTAGTTAAATTCACTCTTCATAGCTCAAAAACAATCCCCGGTTATTAGTTTATTTGAGAGATGGGAAATCAAATAAATTTACATTTCTCCATCGCTCAATCAATTGCTTCAAATTAAAAAAATATCTGTTAATCTTAATTCCAAGCATACTTTTATATCGGTTATCTTTCAAGAGAAAACGAATGCGTTTATTCCATTCATGATTATTTCCTTATGACACACTAAGCAACTGGGTTCATATTTTTAACAAGATTATGGTGCTTCCATAAGCAGAAACAGATCCGTAACAATTATTATAGCTATGTAATAGAAAAAAAAAAGTTAAACAATTAGCAGATTAGATGATTTCATTTGATTATTTTCATTGAAATTAATTCAAAAGGGGGAAGGTTTTAACTTTGAATGAAAATTTAGTCTGTCAAAGAAATACTTAACCTTTTGAGAGTCTGAAATGGAATAGAAACATATCATTCTTCATGTTTTTCACTGGGGCTTATTCGCGAGTTACAGTGCATGTGCTGCCTTCTTCTGGGAACAATCTACTATCTGCTAGCAAAAGATAAACTTGACGCTGAGTGTTATCTTGCTGCTCGGAATACATCGATGTTTATCTTTGCTGCGGTATTTCTTGAAGGAGCTTTCTCTGGATTTTGAGGTTCTTATAGTGATGCTGATTGTTTTCATAAGAAACAGAGAAAGTTCAGAATAATGTAGAGACACTTAGAATCAACCTTTTTAGAACCTTTCACTGTATGCTTTCAACTTCATTCTGATAACTAACTCGTTTTACTTTTGCCTGCTATTTTTCCTTCTTTTAGTTTCATATCCAATGCTGTATTTCTGCTCGAGATTCTTCCATCCAATACGGCCAAACAATTTCATTTCACCATTCACACTAGCTTTGCCTTCAATTATTCCTGAAATATAACTATAAAGACTTGTTGTTCCTATGAATGAAGCATTCAAAGATGAAGATTGTGGGATATGCCTTTCTAAACTAGGTGAATCAATCAATAATGCTCCAGACCCAATACGATTGATATGCATTGATAACTAGTCGGTTCCAGAAGTATCCAGTCCAAGGAATAACAGTAATATGGAAGATCCAAAGAATGTCGAAAATATTAGAGATAAAAATGTTGTTAATAATCCTGAAAATTCACAAAATAACAAGAATAACCATCAAGATAGCTAACAAATTGAAAATAGTTGTGTTAATCTCAATGCTACTCAGGATGCTCCAACGCCAATGGCAGATGACAGAATTGTATGTCTACCTAACTGTCTTCACAAGTACCATTACGTATGTGTCAAAGAGTGGTTCAAGTATCGAGCTACGTGTCCTCTTTGTAGGAGGAGCATTCGCAGATTTCTTTATGTTAACACTTCTGAGTTAGAAGGACCACATGAAGCAGCTGCAGCACATGACTGAGAGAGTTATACACTTTTAGAAAAAGTGTAACAAAATAATTAAATAATAGAGTAATAGTTTTTACATAAAATAGTGTTTTAAATTATAAAAATATGCAACATAAATTAGTAATTTTATCTAAATTCCAAAGAAACAGAAAGAGATTTTTGAAAACATTCATTTATCATCGCTCCTGAAGGCAATACTATTTATCTTTTAAATATTTTGTATTTCTTGATAATAACAGCAGTTTATTATCTTGAACAAAGAACAAGAACTATCTTAGTTAAACAAATTAGTTTTGGTTTTTATTATTTTTATTGTAAGCTCATTTATTCAAATAGTTAATGATTTATTTTTAAATAAGAAAAAACAAACTTATTGGCTGTTTATCCTTGTATCTAATCTCATACAACTGTTGAAATAATTAAAGATTTTCTGAGAGAAAGAGAGATTTAAAGAAGATACACCTGCAAAATAGATGTCTTTATATTTCTCAAACGCTCCTCGTGATTTCCCCCATTAAAGTAGAGGAAATGTTATCCCACAAGTGATCACTGGCACTAGGAAGCGTCTTGATAAAGAAAAAAATACAGCTGGAGATTGGGGGCGTCTTATGGAGCGCACATCTGATTTTTAAGTATGCTCTGATCCCAGGAAATAAACAGACTATCGAAAGAAAATGGTGGAAGATATTTCAAAAGGATAAAGGAACATATTCCCTTAAGAAGAGGTAACAACATTAGTAGTATTCATGCATATAAAACTGACTGTTATTTTTGAGGATGTTGAAGGGCCTGCTCGATTTGAGAAGAAAGTCTTTCCTGAAGTCATGGCGAATTCGAATAATTCAGGAGGAATCATCAATCAACTTAGCAGACAAGACACTGGGAAATATGTCCCTCACAAAGCGATCTTAAATATTCAGCATCAATAAAGCACAACTGATATTGAATTTAAATCTGCTAAGTATGCTTTATTTTGGATGATTTCTGTTTGTTTTGTGACAATTCTATTTTATATTTTAGAAAATCCAATTCTTATGCAGATTCGCTGTACTTCTCTTAGATCAAGTAGCTCCCAGGATAAGCAGTACACAACCAATGAGATTATATGTATTTGTAATAATTTTTGAAGTTTAGAGAAGGTCAAGAGTAAAAGATGACAGGATAAATCGAAGAAAGAGTAAATCAAATAATTCAAAAATAGCATTTCATCATACCTTATTGTATCATATTTTTCTCAAAAAAAAAGAACAGAGGTCTTTAATAACTCGGACAGCGTAGTCAAATAGATAATCTTCCCTGCAGCTCATACGGAAAGGTTTCTAGACAAGACGACAAACCTCCAAAGGCAGATGCCTATCGGGCTCATTGCTAAAATACAACCCCTGAACTTTACAATGATGTAATGAGTTTATTTTTGAATTTCCTTTAGATTAATTTGAGTAAATTGCAAAATATTAGAGTCAGTTAGTTGAGCAGAATTTCTATCGAGAATAGCCGCATACTGTTGAAAATGACAAGCATTGTGTAAGGATATTTAAATTAAAAATGAAGCTTAATATTTATGGATTATTTTTCTGTTTTTGAAGGAAAAAGAATATGATATTATCGCAGATAATGTGCCACTTAAACGATTTCCAGAAAAAAGAGACAATCTGTATCGAGTAGCTTTTCTAGAAGAGAAAGTAAATCCTGACTCAATTACAGGAAATAGGAAAAAGAAGGCATATAATGATCCTTTCCATAGTCACTTCTAACTTGGATGAAAACTTCCAAATAATGAATAAGCTAATATTTATTTTTTTGTTTAAAAAAGTTTTGCAAAACATGTCTAAGAATAACTACACATTTACAATAATGAATTAGCCCCAGCAGTAAATTGATTTGATAAGTTAGCTTCACTTGATGTTACAAGTATTTTCTTTAATAACTATTGTTTCTTTGTGTTGTTGAATTATTTTGATATTTAATAATCATTTTAAATCGTTTTTCCTTTAAATTTTCCAAGCAAAAGTAGCTAACAAAAGAGACAACCTGCAATTGATTCTAGTTATTTTTGAAACTAAATTCATTTCTTTGGGTTGGATGAACCAGCATTTGGACGATAGCCTACTGATGGAACAGGTAGTTTTTTCCCTAAATTTTTGGATTCTCCAATAGCCAGAGATTTTCCAGCAAATTCATCATTGATGATCTTTCTTCTAACTCCATGAGGAAGTCGATGTTTCCTTGGATCATATTCTTCTTTTTCTTCTTCTTTGACTTTCATTTTATTGGGATCAATCTTCTTTCCATCGATTCTAGTTACAGCACCTGAGAATGGGCTTTTTTCTGCTTTAACTTATTTTCCTTCTTCATCAATAACAACGTTAGAGATTTTCTTCCCCATGGTTGGAAGTGGATGTTCTACATAATCCTAGATAATAAATATAATGTTATGAAGTTTAGTATTCAAAAATGCTTAAAATTCTCTTAAAATCATTAAAAATAAATTATTTTTTACAAGTGGTTTAGCGAAATCGACTTCAACTTCAGCATCTACGACACAAACAGCATTGTACTCATTCTGAGGCTTGACTTCTAAGATATCAATGGAGAAATGCTGTTTCATAAACTCAATGTGAATTGTATCTCCTTTAGTGAGCACAGTATAGTTTCTAAGCTCTTTCTCTAGGATAGCTCTTGGATCAGGTAAATCAATGAACGCAGTCTCATGTGGTTAAATTCTAACAAATCTTCCTTTTTCAACATCAGTGACTAGACTAATTTGTATTTACTGTCCATCAAAGCATTAAAGCATCTAGAACATCCAGAATGGGATATAGCATGATTCTTCTGGTGCTATGAATTCCAGCACTCCAACATATGTCTGCTTATTTAGCATTGTGTTTTGAAGGCAGAAAATCATCGGATATGGTAGATTCGAAGCAGAAAGTTGATTCAACACTGATGGAGGTAAAAGAATCTTATTTCCCTTCTCCAAGTCAGCTCTTTCTATCATATAGGCTGGATATACTTACAGATGATCAGAATATTATGGCTTTCTGCTTTGCTGCTAATAAGCTCCGTAACCTCCAGGCATGCCTCCTCTACCACCTGGACGGCCATTTCCACCTAAGAAATGATTGAATATATCCATAAGTGACTTTTTGTAGTTTTTCTGAAGGAATTAACTTTAATCGTGTAATTCCTAACACAAAGGAAAGTGTTTTTAACTTTCTTTCAATCACGCTTTCTGATCTCGTAATTCACAGATCTAATCATTGAAGTGTTCTAGCCTTTTAAAATTAACAACTTTTTTGCTTATTTTAAATGACTTTGTGTCATCTATATCAGTTCGAACAATTTTACTTTTTTTTTTTCCTTTCTAAAAATGTTTTAATTAAAAGGAAAGAAATAATCAAAGACAATTCATTAAATTGACTTTTGAAACTAGATGAAAGCTTACAATTTATTCAAACCAAAAGGGGGAAGGAAGTGTTTTACTCGTTAAGGATAATCAATAGGATAAATTGACTTAACCCGATACTCTTTTTTTATGCTTCTAGCTGTATTTTTATTTTGGTTGGATTATTTAGTTAGTAATACTGATTTTGGATGTCAAGTAACAGCACATTTTATAAAACTCAAGCTGATTTCGAATTCAAGTAAGTAATCTTTCAAATATTTTTCACTGAAAGACATTCTATTCTTTTATAAAACCTTGAATTACTTTCATTTTTTCATATTACATAATTAATATTTGGCTTTTGTTGATTATCTTCATTTTTTGCAAATTACATAAATTTTTCTGGACAAATTTCGAGATAAAAAATACAAATTATTTTGATTCCTTGCAGTCTGATTGATCTTTATTTACTTTTTTCTCAAAAGAATGGTGGTTTGCTGGGATTTTACTTTGAACCCAATTTTTCCTTTCTTCCGAACTTGATCCTGGTTTATTCGAGAGAATTTTCCTTCGTTCTCCATTTTCCTCACAACAAATAACTAAGAAGATAAATAGAACTAACATTTATTTAAAATCTACTTTCCCTCTCTCTTAATTACTTTTTAATTTTTGATAAGATTACAGATAATCTAATGATTAATTTATTATTTTTTTTTGATTTTCTTTCTTCATCTCACACATATCCACTGTCCGATAAAACAATATTGTCAAAACAATATAATTATCTTGAATATTTCTCTCATGGAAGAAACTGCCTAATTCGCCTCGGTAAGAAGATGCATCGAGATTTACTTGTAGGCATAGTTGGCAAGATCTTCAAAGTCACGAGTAATCAATCAATTCTTTCTGTTTTTCCACCCAACGAATTACTCTTTCTCACATAAAATAAGGCAATGACTCAGGACTAAGAAGAGAAGCCTAGCTCATGGACTTAGATTTAAACTGAGACTCTAGATAATCAAATAAAAGCTGAATAGATAAAACCATTCTTTTGGAATATCTAAAGAAAGGAGTGGACTTGGTACAAAAATCTTGTGATACCAACCATCGAAGTCACTTTCTTGAATAAACAAATGGAGGATTTTCTCGACGAAGAAAAATAGAACCTTCCTCCATCGAAAAATCAAATCCTCTAGAAGCCAATATTGCAAGAATGTAGTGCAAGTGAAAGAACAGGATAACGAATCAAAATATCCTGCTGGAAATTACTTAAAAAAGACTCAACTTTAGAAGAAATTCCACTTTCTGGTGAAGTATCATAGTACACAAATCAAAGAAATCGAGTATGTTTCACAGGAATCAAGTTCGGAGAGACAACTTTTTGGTCTAGAGTAAGATTCGTGAATTTAAAGGAAAATTGAAAAGAAAACAAATTATTAAGATAATGAAAGAAAAGATCCATAAAATGGATAAAAATGCCCACATTTATGTTGGGCTTTGGAAGGTCATGAAATTGAAGTAAGCAAAGGAAAAAGATTTTGAATTTGCCGTTACTGTGCTATAATTTTAATAAGGCATTCTTGATATCTATTAGAAGAGTTTTTTAATATTTTTCCTCGAATAACGCTGGCCTATTATTTTATTTTTGGAGATTATGCGTTTGGTTGTCTATTCATTTTGAGGCTGACAACTGAATAAAATGCCAGCTGGTTGACAAATCAAAATGAAGTCTTAAATATTTATTCTTATTTTTCTGATTATCTAGTTTGATTTTAATGGAATATTTTTGAATTCAGAGTTCTAACTTTTTCTTGGCAGTTACTGTGGAAGATTCCAACTCAAAAATCTCTTCTAAGACCCCAGTCATTTGTCTATTTATGAGTCCTCCTATTTTCGTAAGGTCTAGGAGAAAATCTTCAAAGAAATTAGGAGTTCTAAGAATTAATAAGGTACTAACAAATAATCCAGAAGAGATACATTCTATACTGCAGCATAAACAAAAATAATCAATTTTACACATAATTTTCTTTTTTACGTTTGCTTGAGTTAATTAATTTTAATGCAAATTCTTTAATTATCTTACAGATGCCTTCTTTCTCTCCTTACATTTCCAAAACCAAGAAAGTCCTTCCCCAAAATAACACAGATGAATGCTTGATACAAAAAACGGTTTGTAACTCACATTCCAATGAAGATGCTCTGAAGGAATCGGACTTAAAGGAACTTCTTAATTATCTTATCTTGGGGGAATAAGAGACAATTGATCATTTAGAAATAATTCTTAAATTTCCAAATGTCGTCCGGGCCTATATTGATACGTCTATGGTGTGTCCAGCCTCTTAAGATATTGTAAAATTTTGTTATTATTTTTCCCAGAGTAGAATTTCTTGGTTTTCATGAAATTTACGTATTTTTAGCTTTTTTAACTATTTTCTTTCCCAACTTTTTCCCATTTAGAAAATTGTAAAGTTACTTTGATGGATAGCCTCTATTGTTGAGGCTCTAAACAAACATTTAATTTCTTTTTAATTTTAGGTTTCTGCTCTGACTTCCTAATCAGATAAGATGAAAATAACTATGCCTGTTATATTTATCTATTTAAACCTCCCAAACACGAATTTTTTAGAACAGGGAAACTAACAATGTTCTGAGCTCGTATCTCAGGTAACCTTTTAATTGTTTTGATTTTTCTATTTCTTAAATCAGCATTTTCTTTGTTAATTTTTAGATTCAATACCTGATAAAAATGAAGTTATCAGACACAATAAACTATCTTGATTTTCCACCGAAAAATACATCAAATCTTATTGAGTTATGCTTATCCTTAAAAGATAGAGAAATTCTATTGAATTCATCTAAGGAAACAATAACTCTAAAGCTATAAAGAATTCTCAAGAAATATTGCCATTCTACTAGAACATTTGGATATTAAATTGAAAAATGCTTGTGTCCTATTTCAGGAACTTCCAACTTCTCAACTGAAATATAATCTCAATACTTGTGTTCTCCCAAAAAAAGAGGTGGTTTCTTCTTCTAGACTATGTTGGTTTTAAATGATTCGAATGCTCCAAATGGCTAAAATCCTCCTTTTAAGAAAAAAATTAATCCAGAAATTACTCATCAAGCCACACAAATGAAAATTACTAATTTTCGAGAGATCGAAGCAAAACAAATTTAAGTCAACTCAAAGCAGGAATTTGTGAAAGTGAAGAATTGCTTAAATTTCCCCCAAAATGCTTCTCTAAATAAACCTGAACCTATTACTTCAGAGAATAATAAAATAATTAAGGTTACTACTCCCAAAACAGAGAAAAATCATCGTATTTCTTCATTAAGTAACGCTACGTTCGGTCTAGCTGTATAGTCTGATGAAGAAGCTGATAAAATCAGGAGGAATACGTATTTTTCATAAACATAAACAAATGAAGATCCAAATATCTTACCCTATTCATTATCCTAAATTCCTCCCTAAAATACATCTACTTTTTCTTTCTAAAACCCTACTAACAATTTCTAAAATAGCAATCTCTTAACAGTCCCTCCGCTTCCTTATTTTAATCATTATGTTTCTTATAATCCATGGGGAACAGCACAACCAATGAACTTCTTTTCACCACAATAACAATCACAATAACAATAAATGACAATTCTTTCTTATCCTCTAAATTCTAATATTTCTTAAAACAACTTTTCATGGCAATAGTTATCTGATTAGTGACTCCTATCATTATGTATTGTTGTGTAATTGTGTCCTTATTCTTTAAATCAATGCACTTGGATTTGATATCGTGATAAAACAAGAGTATTTATGTTCTATTTTAACGTTATTTAGTTATGCTTACTGCGTTGTGTGATTGAAAATAAACATAAATAATTTAGAAGGTGTTTCACCTAGCAAAATCTAAATTAATTATTTATTTTTTCTAGCATTCCTAATTATATTTTTTCTCCTTGTGCTGATAATTAAGATTTTTAATTTCACAGCTAAATTTAATTTTTCCATAAGACGACTGATTTATGGTGATTCTTTTTAGTTTAGTTAAAGTGAAGAACATTACACTTTTTGCTTTAAGATAGCATTCTGAGTTGTCGGATAGCTAATCTCAGGGAAACAGATGGGAAATTATTAATTCTTTGAATTAATTGAAAACTCAAATTGCATCAAGATCTTAATTGGCAAAATGTCCAAAGTTAAGAAAGAATATTTCCAATTTCATTGTTATTGCAATCATAATAAATAAATGTTGAAATCAAATTTGTTTTCAAAATCATTTTTATTCTTCACATTTATTTAGCAAATAATTTTTTCCTCAAGTTGTTGCTGCGCTAAGCAGTGCCTACTCCTCTTGATAAGTCAATGACCTTGGTCTATTCAGAATTTCCTGTTCCGATGCGTTCATTTGGTGTTTTAATTCTTGTCTGATCCATAAGTTACGTTTGATCATTTCTATTCATCGTTTTGTCCCCATTAAAGAAACTCATGCCACTACTACGCATGTCAGTTTCATCCAATCTCCTCAAAGGTATGTCTCCGTTGTACGAAGAAGCATTGTCGTTAATGAACATGTTGCTAGCCCCTCCACCAACTGGTCTAGAATTTTTTTGAGCTTGAGTTCTAGTTTAGTCGACAGTATTCTTTTTAGGATCTCTCTTTCCGATGTTTAGCCCGTCTGAATCATCTGAATTATTCTGATTCTCTTCCTCTTCCATAACATAAGAGTCTGATTCATCTGATTCTTTTATATCACTTTTATCTTCATCACTTTTTTTCTCCTCTTCTTCTTCTTTCTTCTTTTTCTCTGCCCATCAATCAATCATCAGCAAATCACACACACACAAACATATCACAATGTTACCTTCTTCCTTCATCTTATCAGCTTCAAACTCGTTGTAGTAGTTTTTCTTAATTGCATCAGTGATCATTTTGTTTTTGATCTTTTACGTGATGACAGCTTGCTTCTAAGATTTTAGTTTGAATGTAGTTAAATCTTCTTTCGCGTAGAACTCCATGAAATCTCGGATGAATTTCTCCACGAATCTTTGCTCACCGACAAACATTTCTTTGTCGATAAAGTAGCACTGAATGATTGTCTTACAAGCCATATGATATGATCCTTAGAAGATCTAGTTCAAAGTTAAATATTTCAGGATAAAAACCTATCTGAATTGATGTCTTACATCGGATATCTAATAACAGATGATAAAGACGACTCCAGCAGGAAGGATTGGTGTTTCAACTTGTGTAAGATCGCTTTGTAAGAAAGGGGAAGTTGAAGTTTATCCAATGATGATGTAAATCATAACAGCAACGAATAACGAGCAGCACAATTTGATCTAAAAAATCATAAAACCTAAAAAAAAATGATAAATCAATTAAAACTTTCAGTCATCCAACGAGTAATCTCTCCTTACTAAGCAAGAAATCTAGATCTTTAAGTTTTTCTCTGTGACGATTAATCAAAAAGAATGCTTTCTTAGACGCAGTCCCGTAGCCGTCTCCAAAAAGACTCGTTTGAACAAAAGTATGCAGAGAGATGTATCGTAAAAATCCACCATTGAAGTTGAGGCAGCACGAGAAACAGCCTTGAATGTATCGAACAAATTGACTCGACTGAGGGAGTGCTAGGAAAATAGTGTTAACTAACTGCATTAAGAGCCTTGGGATTCTGAAAATTGGTTCAATTAGGATATACAGAGCTACTGTCCCGATATGGTATCGGAAGATTCTCTTGAGAGTGATAGCAAGAGGAATCTACAATACAAAAGCAACAAAAAACAGCAAAATAAAGGAATTAGATTAGCTAAATATTGTATTAAACTGAGTTACCTAGACTGTTTCTTTCTTTTTCGCGAAGAACCAAATGCACAGAGCGAAGGAAGTGATCATGTTGTTGACACCGAGAGTGAAATTTTACCAGTTATAGAACATGTAAAACAGGAATAAGATCAGATACACTGCGTAGTTATTATACTCCACGATCTTAGCACGATCATTCTCGATAGCTACAAACCAAAAACACATATTTTCAACAGGATCGATTAAAGTATTTTTACCTCCACTCTCAGTAGCGATCAGCTTTATCGAACCGATTGTCAAGGCATAGATGCATGCAAAGATAGTGATCACTCCTACGACGATCGAAAAGATAACAGACATGAACGGTATTTTATTGAGCTAGTTCAAGACAGACACGACTTAGGATGAAGCTTTCAAGAATCCAATAGCTAGATTGATTCTATTGAACAAGTTGATGACTACCAGAAGGTAAATGCCAGCTACGACAAGTGTCATCCAATACAGGTTCTGGGAATAATAATGAAATTATTTTTAGTTATTCAATCTTCAATGCAAATAAACTCAATTCTAATTTCGTTGCTTATATTCTTACAAAAAAGATGTAAGCACGCGATCCTCCACAAGAATGTTTGTCGATATCCAAGAGGCAGTTAAAATTTATGAGCTGTCAAAGAAAAAGCAAAGATTATTCTAAACAAAGAGGGAATTCAAATTAGATAAGATTGTATTTTACCCTTTGATACTCCAGATAAAAGAGTGCGGACATCGTGCCAAAGCAAAGAAAGCTCCCCCAGATGCATCCCCAAATCAAAATAGGAACTCTTTTTTCTTTTCTCATGACTAACTGGAGGGAGAATGAAAGTAGGATTCCAAAGAAAAGCCCTAAAAAGAGAAGATCTAGAGTCTAATCATAATGGAAATCAAATCAATATATTGCCAAATAAATAGCAAAGATAATTATACCAGATTAAGATCAGATGAGAGTCTCTTGACAGTGTTCCTAGCTGTGGATAGATATGCCTCAACAGATTGTCTGTTAAGAGGTTCTTGAGGCATACAGTATCTTCCCAGATAATCACTGGCGAGTTATTAATAGCAGAAGCTAGTCCATTCATTAGGATAAATTATCCCATTTATGTTGTACAAGCAGATGTCTTAACCCTGAATATCACGTACAAAAGGAATTCAATCAAAAACAAAATCTATTATTTAATGGATGTTACTGTGGTTGAAGGACAAGATGACACACATATTGACACTGAAATATCAACTGTTGCTGCAGCAAAGTATTAGTATGCTCTGTCAGAAAGAACTCCAATTCCACAAATATCTCCTCTGAAATCGTTTCCGTTTGACAGTCTATCAGGCTCACCATACTTAAATCCTATATTAAAAAAAGTTTTTAATTTACTAATTTAAATCCCATTTATCAAAACTTACCAAAAGATGCAGCCACAAAGAACAATCCATTGAGAATAATCCAAACGAGCAACCAGAGTATGTTAGTGCATCGTCTCGTTTCAGAAATGCCCTTGAAGTCCTTGAGAGGAAGAAACTTTTGATTGCAAGGATGGTTCTTATCAACTTGATCCCATTTTTCCATTCGAGAAAGTCGATCAGCATGCGTGAATGCTGTTGTGGTTGTCATCCCAGTGTTTGTGTAAGTCTACGTGCCATCCTTTTGAGTACTCATTGGGTTTTTTTAGTCTGTTAGATTCTTCGTTAAAGTTGGATTTTTATTCCCAGTGTTTTGAGCAGCTGTAGCAGTAATCGTAGCCAATTTAGTCTTATCTACTAAAGTCGTCTTCCCTCCAGTCTTGGTTATCGTCTGAGCATCTAGAATTGCATTTTGAGTTGCCAATAATTCTTTGAGTCTCTTAGTAAGTCCCTTTTTTTTTGTTGCTTCGTCTTCCTCAACTTCATCTTCTTCCTCTTCGTCTTTATTCTTCTATTTCTCCTCATCGTCTTCATTATCACTGTCCTTATGCACTTATTCAACTTGATCTACTTTCTCTTATTTCGTTGTTTCTTTCTACTCTTCCTCTTCTCCAGATCCGCTTCCACTTCCACCTTCATCATCTGACGCAATCAACGCAATAATCTTTTTGTCATCTCCATTCTTGATATTAAAGTCCTCTTCGTCATCTTTCTTCTTCCCGAAAATCAGCTTCTTTATCTCATTTTCTGAAGGAGGCCTGTTAGAATTAACCTGCTTCTTTTTATTAGTTAAGTACATTTTCTCTCACAAATTCTTTTTCTTTTTCTAAAGCCGCTCTTTTTCTGCCCTAGAATCCAATTAGTTTTCTAATTAACTTGAATTTCGCTTGAATAGTTGTCCCCAAGCTTTTACTGTTTGTTTTTATTCTGCCAAATAAATTTCAGTAATTGTTTTCGTTGAAGGGGCTTTAATGCTAGCTCGCATCTCTTCATAAAATCAAGATTCAGGCTATTTTTGCGTTTACAATGATTCGCTTCATAAATAGATAAAATCAAATACTATTTGGTGTATTGAAAGTAGTAAAATTTAGTTTCTCACATTCTTTAATAATCTTGATTTTTCACAAATTATCAAAATTACCCCCCCC
>Ga0302271_10001450_pt1 | contig 22724 bp, 19 predicted proteins | sample III_Bog_N1_1_FD_198767 | JGI IMG/M metagenome (GOLD analysis project Ga0302271, IMG submission 198767) | Peat permafrost microbial communities from Stordalen Mire near Abisko, Sweden - III_Bog_N1_1 | ecosystem: Environmental > Terrestrial > Soil > Wetlands > Peat | place: Sweden: Abisko... | reverse complement strand
TTACTAAAAATGAGAAAAAAGGGATTTCTCCTTTCTCTTATCTAATAACCATCGTTAATTGTCCTGGTGAGTTTTTCCGCTTCTCAAAGAATTCCTTTGATTTTGAAGGAATTTGGTGGTTTAATAGATTGGGAACTACTGTTTGATCTTGAAAATAGTATTTGTTTCTTTCTCATTCCATAAGTTTCTCAAATTGATGATTGAGAGGCAAACCAAGAATTAAGCACCCCGATAATTTACAGAAGGGATTTCCTCTCTGCTATTTTAGCTGATTAAATGAGAAGGAGTGAATTAGATAAGAGATGAGACAATCTGGCATTATTTTTTGGGAATAATTGAGGAATTTCCAAGAGAGAAAAAAATGTGTTTAATACACTATTTAACAAAATAATTAGTAAAACTATTTACCAAAGATAAATTCAAGATATGCCTGCCGGGAGAACTCTGGCATTTTAGTTATGCTGAGTTTCCCCTCCATGAAAAACACTTATTTGGAGGTGTTGAAAACAGTTTCTGTGAGCTAAATTGAACCATTTTTGTATTTTTACGCCTCCTCATAAATTGAATGAAGATCTGTTAACATAATAAAACAATTATTCATACCCAAAAATATTTTGTAAATTTTATGTTCCTTTAAGACATCTTTTTTCTCCTCTTTACATCTAAGACCAGATTCTTCTTAACCTACTTTCAATCCACTTAATTTTTTGGAGTATTTAATAGACTCTTAATCCTTGAAAGGAACTTAATTAATAAATGCTTGACTGAATTTCTCAAGTTTCAAAAACTGCAGCTGCATAAAAAAAAATGCAATTTATTTCAAATGGGTTTATGTAAAATGCAATAGTTTTTGCACTAAAAATAGGAGAAGAAAGATACTACTGAAGTTCAAGATTAAATTCAATGGTTTTTGCTATCAATCCCACAGGAATGTAGTTGTTAATTTTTCCCTCAGCAGTTCTTCTTTTTCAGTGTAACTATATGAATATCTCATTGATAAGATATTTGGTATTTCCAAGGGAATTTATTAGCATTTATGTTAATTGTGTTTATTTTAATGATCAGACAAAGTGAAATGATCCAGTTATTTAACTAATTATTTGACAGAAAAGTTCTGAATACAACAACAAAAGCAAATAGAAAAAAGACAAAATTTAAGATAATAAAGCAAAGGAATCTTAAACCATTTCATATTGAAATGGCAAATAAAATACATTTAAAGAAAATGGAACATAATAATATGATGATGATTATTTGAATCCATTGTGGAAAACAGGCTTATCTAAGGGAAAAAAGTGTTAAATCTCATGTTTGGCTTATTGAGAAAACAGTGCAACTTTAGAATTAAACCTTTAATGAGTTTATGCGATTCAACTATCAAATATCAAAATCAGTGTTGATCTGAGACAGCTCTATCATTCTTATCAGCCTAATCTCCATCTCATATTTATTAACCTTTGATTCTTCAGTACTGCCTATTTTAATTCATATAATATTGATCATACCCCTCAACTTTCTGACCCTTTTGATACTGAACATATTGGTTCTAATAATCCTACTACTCAATCTATTCTGCCTGGTATTTTAGCTGTTACTAACTGCCTGGAGCCAATTTGACATTATTAAATTACCCACTAAAATTATTTTGCTAGTAATCAGCACGCAGCTCCATGGGGTCTTTCTATTAAGAAGGCATATTATTATATTCATATTCCCTGAGTTAATTGTGCTCATAGGGAGAGACCAAGTAATTCACATTATTTCCTAAATATTTCTTGGCTTATTTTTGATTTGAGCGATTGAACTCTTCAGCCCCAGAGTTTCTGAATATTTTTTATCCCGAAGAGGAGTTAAATATCGGCTAGCGATTAGGTCGATTTGCTTTCCCAGCAGTTTGCGGACTCTTGAGTCTTTTTGTCATGAATTAATTAAGAATTGGGTAGAGTTTTTCATCTTTTTAGAGTTCTAGCTGCTGTTGAGGTATTTCAACTTAGAATGTGTTCTCATATTGTGCGGAGGTTTTCAAAAATTTTCTAGGTGATGTAACGCCTTGTCTACGCTTCTATGCAGTGTTGGCATTAATGTCGTTATGAAATTCATAGTCAGATTATCTGAATTTAGCAGGTTGTTAATCCTAAAGAGTGAGAGAGAAATGCATAAAAAATGAATAAATTTGTTAGTTTTCGCAATTTTAAGTTGTTTTTGCTTTACCTGCTAAGTTGAATTTACCACAAATTCATTGAATTATTGTTGATCTCCTTTAACATATCTAAGATATGGACTCATTGGTTACTGCTAAGAAAGAGAATGAGCATTTGAGGCTTAAGATAAAAAATCAGAAGGGAATATTGCATCGGAGAATTCATCCATTGTGATAGATAAATTGTTATCTTTGTTAAAGCGGATTAGAAGAAGTTAGAACGATTGTTCTCCTAGTTAACTGTATCCATTCTTTCGCATAAACTCTTAGAATCTATCAAATAAACGCACAAGTTAAGAAAAATTATTTTATTAGCTTGACTTGTTCAATTTTAAAATTTATTTTACGATAATTTATCGATGTGATATTGCCCTCGAATTGCTATCCTTTTGAAGGATTCCCGATAATTCCAGCCGTAGCTATTCATGATATCCAGCTTCATAGCTTCAGTTTCTCGAATATACGCGATTTCTAATTCAAAGATCTTGGAAATCTACTCTTCCAAGTAGAAAGGCAGTTAATATTTTTAGTTAGTTTATTGATATTTTCTCCGTGAAAGACACTATTCTTTCAATAAATCATCTTATTTTGGAAGAATTAGTTGCAGAAACCTTTTGAGAAAAAGAAGAATAAATGTTGATTTCTTTTAGGTTTAATGAAACTGGTCAAAATGGCAGTTAAAAAAGGATATTATCTGACTCTCTAAAACTAATTGTCTGATGATTTGGCGTATAGTTGAACAGCAGAAATTCTACTTCGGAATCTCGTGTCATCACATGGTTTTTGCTGAAATAAAAGGATTAACATAGAATGAAGGAACTAAGTTGATAAAGGATATTAGCTATTTTGTTTTAAATCCAGCTTTTTGGTCAATTTGTGCTTTAAGAATATTGTTTTCATTTTTACGCTAGAAACTACTTCAGATCTGTGGAGGATAAATATCCGTGACCATGAACGTCAAGGGAACGAAAGGCTTCAGAGCAGTCAAACTTGTCGTTTTCGCAGAGTAAACTTCTCTACTACTCTATCTAATAGGGAGTTAAAGAAATATGCAAGAAAACATTGTGTATTTTATCTTACAACTCAAATAATTGAAATAAATCTTTGGATAAAAGCAGATCTATTATTAACATAGATTTGTTTCCTTACTTCAGCTTCTTTGTTCACAATAGTTGCAAGAAGAGCGGAGAGATCACGATCGTATGAAGCATCTGCTTCTGCCTCTGCTGAAGTTGAAAAATAATGCATTTATGCTTTCAATAAGCCCCCTTGGATTTTGAAAGAATAAAAATTAGATTTTCTGTGAGATTTTCAAGCAAAAGAGTGGGGGACTTATATTACGATAATATCAATGATAATTTTCGCTGGATGGTTCTAATTCAAAAGAGAGAGAGGGTGTAGGGTAGGAAATAATAAATAGAAGAGAAAGAGAAAAGATATTCATAAAAAATTGAAGATATTAGTGTGGTGAAAAGTGAAAAATAAGATAGTTAATAAAACAATATTTTAAGATTGCTAAGAATGGCAAGCAAATTAAGAAATTGAGAAGTTTTGGATGGATCAAAATAGAATACTGAAAAGATGATAAAAACATTGATATTTATGAAGCTGTTGATAGTGAAATAAGCAGTTCTTTTTATTTGGGGAGGGAGATAGAGATAATTGTATGTTTGTTGTGTGTTAAGTTATCCTCATCAGACTAGCACAAAAAGAATACTTTTTCAATTTCAATTTTGTTGATTCTGAGTGAGCAGATCGGTAGCTTCGAGGCATCTCTCGAGAAGCTCCTTGGGATTAAGCACGATTTCGATGATTTCTTCGATGGAGAAGATTTCTTTGTCGATGAGCATACCTGTGATCTTGGCGACTTCTTAATGGAATTCGGTGATAAGTCTGTTGGCTTCTTCAGGTGTCTTTTTGAGTTCATTGACAAGCTCTGCTTTATTGTTTTCGCCGAAATTCTAGATCTTGTAGTAGATGATTTAACCGAGGATGGCACGCTTACCTTCTTCGTCTGCGATTTAATTGAATTCGTTCTTGTTTGAGTTGATTTTCTTTGAGATGTCCTCGACCTAATGCTTCTTCTCTTCGGGGGAGAGTTTCTAGAACTAGAGGAAGATGTTAACCTTATTGGCATTCTAGGTTGGTGCCTAAACATGTTCTTTAGCGGGTGCAATTGGAGTAAGCACAGGAGCTTGCATTACGGGGGGTTGATAGAAACCAGCTTGCATAGTTTGCATGGGGAATGGCATGCTTTGCATCCAAGCAGGGTTGGGGGTCTATCCCATTTTCATGAAGGGGAAGGGGGTTTTAGGGTCAACGATTTCTGTCTTTTGTGCTAAGAGAGAAGATTGGAAATTGCCACCTTTGTAGTAATTGCCCATGTTGGCGGTTTGTTTCTTGATTTCGTTGAGTTCTTCTTGCTTCAAGAAAAGAGTGACTTTATGTTTAGTCTCGAAAATCTCACTGAGGGTTTTAGCGTTCTAGGATTTGGAACTGAAAATCATGAATTTCTCACCATCTTTCTTTGAATCGAAGAACAATGAAGCTGAGTAAGTCTAGAGTTTCTTTTCATCAGTGGGTTGAGGGGTTGGTTCAGCCTTCTGAGCAGAGTTAGGTAATCTGATACGGATATTTTACTCAGAAATTACGATCCCCAATACTCTCAACAACCAAGCAGCAAGGATACTCTCGTTGATATCGTTTTTGACTCCCAACAAAATGAGATTTCTCTCGCTGCTCTCGTTAGCCTTGAAAGTAATCTATGGTCCTCCAGGTAAAGTGGTATATTTGAAATTCTACACAATCTATTCCTTGACTGTCTAGTAAATGCTATCTTCTTCGTCATCGTTGGAGTAAGAGAACTCGATCATAGTCCAGAAACTCTTCTTTTGGTCATTGTACTCAGTGTGGATAGTGAAGGTCTACTTATCCCCGAGATTTCTCTTGATGCCTTCCATAACAGCCATGATTTCGTTATATTTAGCTTCCTTTTCTTCAGAGGAGATCTCCTTCTCGAAGAGACCAGTTATGTGAATCTTGTTAGTTTTAGTCTTTGGTCTCTCGCTACTGAATTGCTAGACGCTGAAAGTGAAGTCGCAGTTAGCGATGGTAATCTTTCCTTCGTCTTATTGGCGTTACAGGATTTTGTTGAAATCCTCCTCCTTTTCGAATTGAACGTAACCGTATCCGAGATTCTATTCGCTTTCGTTCTTCTTCTTGAGCATCAATGAGGCAATATTACCGAACTCACTCTGCAAGAAGTTATGCAAAACGGAGGTCTCCAAGGTTGGTGGAACGTTCTTGATGAACAAGTTGAATTTCTTCTTCTAAGTCAAGACATCCTTGTCCTAAAAATACGCAATCGAGATTTCCTTCTTCAAAATACGGGTGTGGTTGAGATTTCTCTTGGCTTCTTCTGCGTCAGCGACGTTTTCATAAGCGATCAGCGCAGAGCAAGTTTTGGGGAAATGTCTCACGTGTTTGAGTTGTCCGAATTTGGTGAACTCCTTGAACAGTAGTTCCTTTGTGACACCGGCTTGAAGCTATTGAATGTACAAAGTGGACTTGTCATTGTTGTAGGTCTAAATTGGGGTATTATTAATCATTTTGTGTTGTTGTTTGTTTCGTCTGTTTTTTTCTTCTGTTTATTTTTTTTTTGTTTTGCTTTTTTTTTTGGAAAATTTAATTATTTCGTCTGCATCCAATTTCCTCCTCTTCCTTTTTAAATTGCCCTTTTTATCTTTTCTCTTTTTCTCCCCCTCTTCCTTTAGTGTCTAAATCTCTCCTGCCCTTTGTTTAAATGCCTCCATCATCTATTTTAGCCTCCTACGTGGCTCTTTTCGACTTCAAAAATATATATTTAAACTGCTTCATCCTCTTGTATTCAAGGGTCAGAAGGAAATACCTTGATAATCCTCTCATTTCAAATCAATAAACAGAATGTGTCTAGCATTCCCTAAAATCAGCCTCATACTTAACAATTTATTAACAGTCGTGCGCGGTAAATCAATAATTTTATTATCCACGCGCCTATGATTAAAACTTGAAAATCAAAGATTTTTCCAAGGCAATAATATTGTCTCTTGTATTTTTAGTTTTCTTATTTCAGTATCTCCCTCCCCAAAAAAAACAAGCTTGTGAGGGACTTCAAAGATCTTTTGGTCGTTATGATTGGATTATATTTCCTAAGATTCTTTTTGAGAAAAAGAAAGAATAGACAAAACCAATAGCTTAAGAAAAAGGCAACATTCTAGATTTTTAGTTCAGCTTTTATTTAAAATGTCATTTCTGCTCTATTTTCTCTCTTTCGCTCTCTAAATATTTATCAAATAAATATCAAATATTTAATTAGTGATGAATGAGATGAAATATCTTTCTTTTATCTTTTTTCATTTTTCAGTTGTGTTTTAGTTGGAGAAACTGAAAATAATATCAAACAAAAAAAGAAAAATCCTTGTATTTATTTCTCTTTAGATTTTCTATTTTCCGCTTCGTTTTACTGATTTCAATTTAGTTCTTAGAAATCCAATGTGTTTTTTCATTTGAAATTTTGGTTAATATTTTGACAATACTTTCCTAAGATATCTTTGGGAAATAACTTTCTTTTTATCTGTTATTTTCATTTAGATTCTTGGATATTTTGCTCAAATAATCTGAAATTATCATTCATTGATTTTAAATAAATACAAATTCACATTAACAAACTAAAAAAGTAAACAATCTAAATAATTCACAGGAATTATATGATTTTTATATTTTGCAGACTAAAATAATCGATTTTCTTGAAGGAAAAGAATCAGCTGATTCCCAATATGGAAAAGTGAAAAAATTCAATTAATTTTTTATTTGTAAGGCTTGGTTGCTATGTTAATATGGATTTATATAGAGCCAATGATTAAAGAATTTATTATTTGTGGACAGGAATATTTTTGGCATTGAGAAAACTCTCCTCGCACTGCTTCTAATAATTTTATTAATATTACTAACCTAAAGTTTCTGTCTGGATTCTTGCTTCAAAAAAATGAAGTTGCACGCTGTTGGAAGAGTAAATACATCTCAATTTTCCAACAAATCAAGTGCTCTAGCTGTAAAAAGAGGATTCAATTTAAACCCTGATGCTTCTAATTCAAGTGAGCCTAAGAGTAAAACAAAGTTCTAAATTATAGAGGCAGATCCATAAGCTAGTGCACTCAAATAAAAGTAGTAAACATAAACATTCTCTGAGCAATCTTCATCCCATTAGAATGCAGCTTCATATTTATTGCCACCTCCACCTCAACCTCAACCTCCAAATCTTCCGAATGCATCTGCTGCACAATTAGCTAAGAAAATCTAACCAATATCATAAAATAATCCATAACCATACATTGAAGGTTTGGAAAGGGACGAAGAATCGCGTGAAAAAGCAATGATAGCAATGAGGAAAGGCATTAATAAAATGGAAAAAAGATTAAACGATTACAATGACTTGGAAGAGTTAATCGATTAAGAAGCCTAAGAGCATAAAACAAAAGGAGGTAGCAAATAGGTTTTAGAAGAACTAGATTAATGGAAAAATCAAGTTGAACACTCCAAAAGAAGACTCTTAAATCCTAAATAATCAACTTTACTTGCATCTAGTTCTTCATCACCAAATTTGCAGGCATTACGCATAATGAGTTAAAGTAATTTATCGGAGGCTTCTGAACGAAAGAGGTTGTTGAGGTAAGGTACGTTGACTTTGTAAATTAAGGAAATCACAAGTGAGATAAATGAAGAAGGAGATATCTAAATGGATAGAAAAAAGAAAACAAAAATTATTCATAAGGAAACTAAAGAATCTGTGCTTGAAATTGAACCATAAATCAATGAACTAATGCTGAATCACATAATGACACCAGGATGTGATGAGGATTTTGAAGAGTAAAGTCAAGGATCTTTAGGGGACTTCAAAAGAAATGAAAATTATTTTACTAAAATGAATAATTTGAAGACATAAAATCAACTAACTGAAGAACATCAAAGTAGTACATCTAGCTCAATGATTGGATCATTTAGGATGCTGAATCTAGTGAAAACTCAGTCATAGCCTTCTTTAAGTGTGAGTCCAATCAAGGCTTTTTAGAAAACAGTTAAATTCAAAGAGGATTTAACTTAATAAGCTTACACTGAGAGAGATATTCATGAGAATAATAATTCCAGTAGAACTCATAGTATTAATACTGACAGTTTATTGTAGTAGTAGTAGCAGCCTCAGAAGCCCTTAAAGAAAGTGTTAAAGTAGCTTTAGTATGAAGCAAATTCTAAACTAATTGAGAAATTATTTTTAATGAAATTAAGAAAGAGAATGAATCCTTAATAAGTTGATAATAAAACTAGTAGTGAACCTACACTGAAACAGCATCTCAATAAGGATGATGGTGCTGATATTATTTTAGATGTCCCGTCGTTAAATGAAGCTACAAAACGAGAATAAAGAATGGCTTTTGTGGAAAAACAACAAACTGTCGTCAAAGAAGAAATCGAGAATTTTCAGAAAAAAACATTAGAATCATTTAAATTCATCTAAGAACTAAGGCGTACTAAGATAGCAACACCTAAATTACTTGGACTCATCAACGGCAGGAAGGTTGGAGTTATGGATTCAGAGTGGAAAGCTGATTTGTACACTTAATAACTTGAATAAGAATATGCTTTGAAGTCATTTGAAAAAGCTTAACGATTAGAGAAAGAATTAAAGGAACTAGGTAAACATCCTGATAAATTAGAAGAAGTTCATGCTAAACTCTTTGAGAAATATGCTCTGGCTTTAGAGTTATCCAGGAACAAGAAAAATGAAATTGAAGAATTGCGTCTCAGAAATTGTCAGCAAAATAATCTCTTGCAATAACGTCTCGAAGAGCAAGAACTGAATAACAAAAAGTTTACGCAATTCTCTGAGCTATCCTAATCGCAGCCGAGTCTCTAGGAATTATCACCAAGAAGTCCAGCTAAAAGTTCAAGTAGAAATATGCGACGATCTTAATCTCGTAGTCCATTGAAACTTCGTGGACCTAGGATACCTTCCGAAACAGATTTCGATTCACTTAAAGAGAAAGCTGAAGCACATAGATAAATGCTGATAAACTAATATGAATAGAGTAAAGAAGAGTTTCATAGCAAAGGGAAATGGTTAAAACGAGAAATAGCATCACTCAAAATGGAAATTGCAGCATCATCATAAGGTTTAGACGTTATGTATTATGATCTTTAGGATTTTAAGCAGGCTAAATAAGTAGCTAAGAAAGCGCTTCATGATTACTATTTGTCTTTGTTTAATTTCGATAAGACTGCAGATTCCTTGCCACTTATTTCTATCACCAAGCTCATCACTGTAAAAAAAGTTGATTTTTGTTTTTACTTTTTTGACTCTTTTGTTCATCTCTTTGGGGGATAGTTCATGCAAGGAATAGGCGAGGAAATCAACGAAAAGATGTTGCCAGATTATTTCGATAAGGAGAGTATTGTGTTTGTGAAGAAATTGCAGGGTCTGTATCATTAGATTGATAAAATTGATGATGAATTAGGCACTGCATAGAGAGAAATTAAAGAGAAAATACATAGCTAAATGCACACACCACTTGAAGCTGCTTCACCTTCTGTGTTTTCAAGGCAGTAAACTTTTAGCAAAACCTTTCTCATTTAGAAGATTCTTGTTTATGGAGTTTTCTATCATGAAAAAATACTTTTAAACCTGATTTGTTTTTGTTTTTACAATCAGCTAGCGAATGGGCGACGAAGATTACCAAAAACTAATGTAACTGATGCTTGGAAATGAAGTTGATCACAAGCGAGAAATCAAAGCGAAATTGAAAGTGTTATCCTAGAAGACGATCATGTCACCAAGAAAAGAAATTGCTGCTAATTTCACAGGGCAACAGCAGTTAATTTAACTTCAATAACTGCATACACCTCGAACATCTGAGAATATCTCAAGTATTATCAATATAAATACGGAGAATAACAATACTAAAGGTAATCTAAACTTCACTCGAACTTGCAGTATAAACAACTAAGTAACCACCCCAAACAATAATAGTAATTAAACAGTAGGGAACATGTACTGGGCAGGTAAGAGAAACAATTCGAATAGTTTAAGTAATCCTAATTCAGATGAGCGTTATTTGCTACTGTATCCTCTGAAAAAGGGCTCCCTCTCAGCTTTAACAGACTAAAAAGGAATCCTTGAGAAACTTAAGTCACTGTAGCGAGAAGTTTTGACTTTAAAATAAACTGAATTGGAGAGATAAGTGAAATTATATTACAATGTAACAGCCGAAGATCGCATAAACAACGTGCATAAGCTATTTATATTTATCTACGGGCCAACGGAAGGCAATTATTGGTTTAGCTAGTTTGTCATACGCAGGAAAGAAATCCATTAGAAATCACTCACGAACAAAACATTCAGCTTTACATAAATTCTCTTTAGTAATAAGTAGAATAATAGTAGTAATACAGCGAATAATGCAATTGAAAATAATGATATTCACAATTTTGCAGCTTTTGCTGCTGCTGGGGATTCAAAAGATAACAATAATCTGCTTGATTAGATAGGAGGGAATACATAGATAACCACCTAATCTACACTTCAAACGGATCGTTCAAATTTAAGTTTAGATTAAAAAAAAGCTTAAATCAGAAGGAACTTTGATAGACTCTAAACTACAGCTAGTATGCATGATTTCTCTGCTGTAAATAATGCTAATAGCAGCAATAAAAACAACAACAACAAAATTCCTAATACCTCATAACCCTCTCAAGATTCATTTTCTCTTTTTATGCAAACAAAATCTAGTTTTCTAGCTCACTAACGTAACAATTCTTCCATTCCACAATCAAAAGACTAAATAATGACTCTAGCCACACCCAGAAGTTCCAATGAAGAAACAAACTATTCTAATATAACTCTTGTTACACCGAATAGCAAAGGTAGATCAGTTCATTTTCCAAATTAGCAGCAGCAAAAACAACAACAACAACAACAACAACAATAGCTATTCCCAAATCGAATCGAACAATAAAATAGCTACTTGTTTACTAAAACAGCCTCTGAAAGAAATAATTTTGCACTGTAAAAATAATAAAACAACCAGCAATAATAGCTGTTTCTATCGTAAAATCATGGATACTAATTTGCTCAGATTTGAAGAAGAAGAAGAAGAAACAAAATCTTTAAACGATATTCTTTATCTTAGAAACAAAACGTAAAGGAAATAAATATAAAAAACAAGAATCTTCTTATTGTTCTATTTTTGATCACATATCCTTTCCCTTCAAGCAGATTATTTGTTCTCAATCAGCTTATTGCTTGGTTGGTTCTCTGGATTCTCATCTTATGGTTTATTGCTATTAATATTTTGATCGGTATCAGTATTATTATTGAGACCGTTATTTTCTTGTTTATTCTGAGCTCCTGTTGAATTATCATTTCCTGCTTGTCCTTATGCATTCTTTTACTCTTATGCTTAAGTTCTTTACTGTTATTCCTTCGCTTAATTTTCTTATTATTGAGCTGCTTCTGCTTATTCTTTTTTTAAGTACTTATCATAGAAATCTTGCGTATTGAGTAATAAAGCACTTTCAAGTTCTTCATATGCATTTTTCTGCATCATTTACGTTGATTAAAGCCTCTAAATGATGTCCATTTCGAGCATCTCCATTCTTTTCATTTCTTTCACTTTCTGTTATTTCACTCTCTCTTCATACAACGCTTTTTCTTCTGTTTCTTTTTTGATGTTGTCCCTCTTCCAATTTTTGAATTCTTCCATTTTATTCGCCCTGTTTTCCCGTTGCATTTTAACATTTTCATTCCTCTTGTGAGCCTCATAGATCTGTTACTACTTTTTGATTTGAATTTTCCTCTCGTTATTCAATTTCATCTCTTTCAGTTTCTTGACGTTCTCTAGTTTCATAGTCTCATACATTTCCTTGTTCGTTTATCTACATTCTTGACTTAATGCTCTTTATCCAGCAACTTTCTCCCTTTTTTTCGTCAATTCTGCTTGTATAATAGCTTATTTCTATCAAAGAAGTTCAATTAATTTCTCAGTGATGTATATTTTTTAATTACAACAGAACTAAAAAATTCTGTTTTTTAAAGAAATTATTCCAAAAAAGTTAGCTTGAAACGCTCTTTTCCCATATCTTACTGTGGATGCTTTCTTTTGATTTTTGAGCTTAAGATAGTAGATCTCCATGGCTTTCTTGCGGGTTTCTTCAATCTTCTTGAGCGTCCTCACTTCTTCTTATTTCAGCAAGGATATTCTATTCGCTAGTGATTATGAGTCTAATTCAGCTTGTTTTCGTTCCTTCACTGTGCTGTAATAGTGATTAATAGTGCTGTACTTTACATCAAACTAACTACTCGATGAACTACCTTGCTAATGCTAGAAATCTCTACCATTATTTGTTTTTTCAATATTTCTGTTATCTTCTCCTTTCACTTATTCTATATCTCTGTGTTCCTGCTGCTCATGTTCTTCTTAATGACCACCAGGGAGTTGTCCTTTCTCAGGGTCATTTATCTAATGATCGGATTCTTAATGATTGATATGTTCTTAACTCGTATTACCCTATTAATCTCCTAAACTATTTTTCTCTTCCCCTTTTATTTCTTCTTTCGATCTATCTTGCTCACTACCATCGTGCTAATCTTTCACGTTGTTATTAGCATTCTCTAGTTTAAGATCTCTACCAGATTTGCTTGCTTCTGCAGCTTGTGCGTCTCTGTTAGTATTGTTTGCGGATTCTTGTTTCTCTGATGACATATATGTGTGTTCTTTGTAGTTAATCTTATTTATTATTTTTTTAACTTTTTTCTTCCTTTTTATGCAGTTTCAACTATTGAATCAGCTTGCTCTTATGATAAGTTTTACGATTCCTTTCTTAAAAAGGTTTCTGTATGACTGCTTCTGAATTTATTCTCAAGGAGACTACCCATCCCAAAGTGTGCTGTTTAATTATCCACTCTCTATCTCTCTCTCTCTCAAAATTTATTCGAAATTGCAATAACTATATTTAAAAAGTCCTTTTTCCCTTTAAATCAATAGAAAATGCCATATTTTAAATAACAATTACCTTATTGTTAATGTTTTGACACTAAAAATAGGAATACTATCCTCCAAAAATACCGTTTTATCATCTTAACACTAATAAATTACAGCAATTTTCCAAACAATAATCAACAATATTTCATTATTGATACCATATTGCTATATATCTACACATCACCCTAATTCACATATCTTTTCTAGCTAATTTACCTTCTTCCATGGCCTTTCTAACCTCCTCTAGCTCTTCCCTTTTGACCTAGAATTTCTACAGAATCTCATTCGTTTTATCTGAGAAATCCCCAATTTTCAGATTAGCAATAGCATCTTAGACTTCATTGTTGCTATCACACAAGTTTCTAATCAGCATAACCGACCATTCCCTTTGCAAAGGGTTTGTCTCATCCATACTAGTTTGACTTAAACAAGTGACTAAATACCCTTCACGATGAATATAATCTTATGCTTCTCTATGAATGTGCACAAGATTACTCAGGAATCTCATTGCACTTGAGAAAATGTCTTAGTATGCATCCTTGTGAAAGTACCTCAGACATCGTTTTTTCTATGTAATTAAGGCCTTCCCTTGGATGAAATCAACGGAATTAACTTTCTGCAGTGTTTGGATGAATTCTAGCACAGATCGCAGAGTATTGTTGTGCAGCATGTATTTTTAAAGTTTCGAGTTATAACCTCCGAGGAAGGAAGTAATGCAAAACAGTCTTAGCTTATCGTGAATGGTGTTTAAATAATTTGTTAATTCAGTCACTTAATGTTCAGTTATTGCATGATCATTAGCACTTCCAGTAAAATTTTCTGATTCCTTTTAAGAATTCTTGTTTATTTCATCAGGTAAATCATCAGTTTTGTCTTTTTAATCTTCATTGATCTCATTATCCTCTTGAATCCTACCATCTGGACGCTCAAATGCCCCAACTTCCGTGAGTCTCTTCTTCATTATACTTACAATATCTTAGAACTCCTTGCATAGAAATTCCAGATCTTTCTCTGAAATCTAGAATTGATAATCGAGTTTATTAACATATTCACAGCGAACATCGATGATTGTCGGCTCAAGGGCTTTGACAAAAGAGCAGCCTGCTTTAGCATCCACGAACTTTTAGTTGATATGAAATAAAAATAGACAGAACTGTTCGTATGATCGATTAGCTGCTATTTCAGAGAGGGATAGATTCTTTGGATGATCTGCGATTGTTGTTTAGCCCGTTTTGTCATCAAAAATAACTTTAATTTTCTTAACTACTAGGAGTTACCGAATTGCCTTGCAGAGACTGATTGAATCAGACAACTTGAATAGTAATGAAATCAGCAGCAGACTCATGTAGCTTACTTCGATTTCCTGTTTTTCTAAATCTTTCCCTGATAAACTTTGCTCCTCTCCCTTTAAGAACTCAATTAGAATGCCTCTCAAGATCATTTGAAACTGATGTATATTTTAAAATAATTTTCAAAGATAATAAACGAAAGCGAATGCTATGCTTACAACTGAACTCGGGAGAACTTTTTCTAGGAACACTTCTGATTTTATTCCTTTGAGAAAATTATAGAGAAATGTACATAGAAACTTGCGTAGCTTTGCATCTTTGAACGCATGCGCTGTTAGATCCTTTGATGCATGGAGTATCTAAGCTTGTCTAGCTTCAACTAAGTGCTCAATAATGAAGGCCTATTTGGTAGAAACAAAAACAAGAAATTGTTGTTATTTTGGAATGATTTTTGCAAATAAATGAACTTGCTGCTGACTTGATTGCGGCTATTTGCGGTGATGAAATTAGCGAGAAACTAAAGAAAATAGCTGTCAACTGAGCACTTGGTGAAGAAACCTTTTTGCTAGAAATAATGTGTTTTGGTGATCACTTTCACGAAATTTTCGTCAACCATAAAGAATTCTCGAGTGCTTTCCTAAAATATTGGAAACATACATGAAATATCTTTGAAGATTTTCGTAAAAAGATTTCATTTTGATTCTAATATTTTCAATGCCTTTAACCTACTTGATGCGGGATTTATGTAACAAGCAAGCGCATCTGCTTCCATAGATTCGATAAATCTGATTGCAAGGAGTTCTCTACTTAAGCATCGTTTTCATCTATTGTTGTTTCCATTTTCAGGAAAATCGAGAGGATCTCTTTAGGACTTGTGAGCAATGAGAAATCAGTCATTTTTTTGTTTTTGTTTTGAAAGATATTTCTATTATTTTTTGAAGAATCTAAACAAATCCGACTCTACTTTAATATTATTTCTTCCAGACAATCAATTCAATCTGTAGAAGTAGCTATTCTTGTGCAAGGGGAATTTATTTATCCCTCCCAAATGAAGCTTCTAAATTCTCTTTGGAGCAACCTTAACTTTAAACTTCACGTAATCAAACACATTTTGTTTATGTCTCTCTTTTCATTTTGAATAATCAAACTAAGTAAATAGAAAATCTTCATTTTAATCAAATTTTACTAGTGATTCTATCTATCATGGGAGAAAAAAAAAGAAACCTTATTGTTTTATTGCAAGAAGTTTTCACAATTTTCGAAAACAAATAAGTTAAAAAATTGGAATATTGTGTTTGTTTAAAGCAGCAGCAAATACTAAATACATTTCATTTAAAAGAAAAAGAAAGGTAACCTTGGATAACTGCAAAATCCTCCTCCAAGGACAGCCTTGAGAAATAAGGAGAACACACACATAGCCATAATCATAAGAACTAGCATAACAATTAGCTAAAACAAGATTCAAAAAAGGTCAGAAACAAAATATGGATAGCAGTAAACAAAATGGGAACAGTAAGCCTTCTAAAGGTGAGCATGCTGTCTCCTTACCACCTTTAGGCCCAATGAAAAAGCGATAAGATTCAGGTGGAGCACAACAAAATCCCAATCTGAAGCGAAATGGAAGTGGCATGGACAATTCTTTTTCATCTCAACAGAACTAAATAAACAGCAATTAGATTCCAAGTGGGGGATTCGGAACGAATAGTGGAAGCAATCACAGCGTTAATACATCCCTTACGACACCTTCATCAGCAGGTGATTCCTTTAATCGATATTTCTCCAACATGATGTCTGGAAAAGCCTAGCGTGTAGTCGATGGAGTCATGGAGAAATATGAACAATTTAAAGGAATTATTGAGAAATAAATTAACCCAAATAAACATGGATTGAGTGAGGAAGAAATCTCCAAGTTGACAGTATCCCTTGCTGATTTTGATGACTACAAGTCAAGAGTTTCTCTTGAGTTCAAGGCGTATTAAGACTGGAAAAAACAAAGTGGATCGTTTGAAGATAATCTCTAAGATATGCATTTGAATAAGAACCTAGCGAGCTGCTACAAACGAGTCCCTCCTGAGTTTTTCAAGGAACTAGAGAATGAAGAAGAGCAAGCATAATTCCCACTGCTGAAAGAAGCTGGGAAGAAGCTTTCCGCGATCAGAGAGTATCAGAACTAACTTGTAGAGTTTCTAGATGAAGTCGAACTCAATCTCTTCTATCAAGTCTATTTCAGGTAAGTATCATCAGGTGCAAGGAAAAGAGAAGGACTAGAAATTAAGGGCAGAACAATTCTTGTGCTTCTTTACAAATAATTTTTTAACTTTCATTAATAGATTCAATTAGATTCTCGAAATGATTCTGGATTTCGACAAGATGGGGAAGAAAGTTGAGGAGAATCTACTCAAAGTTAAAGACGTCAAAGAAATGAATCAAAAACTCAAAATTAACTTGTGTGCAGGTGGTAATTCAGTAGTGTCCAAGAGGAAATCCCAGCAGAGACTCAGCAATGTCTACAATCTGCTTTTGAAACTGAAAGAATACAATGAAAACAAAGATCTGCTACTTCAAGAGGATACCAAAGTAGCAGGGATCTTAAATCTACCAAGTAACGTGGGAAATTATTTTCATTTTGCATATGATTATGCATCTTAATACAGAAGAAAAAGCATATCTCATTTTTACAATAAAAATAACACATATGCTCATCTATTTTTCTTTTTTCCCAAAAAAATCAGGTGGCCCTTAAAGCCTTGCTCGATTATCACAACTATCCTTATTTCGGACTATCAAAAAGAAGTACGTAACTGTCTCCCAGCTGAAGGAGCGTGATTTCTATGCAGATTTCCTTGAAGAATCGGGGAAATATCTTGGATGTTCTCTGTTTTTCACCGAATAAAATAAAAACAAAAACAACCAAATCGAGCACAGTATGGACATATCCAGCATCCATAGTTACAGCAGTGCTCTGCATGGAGACTCATGGATTAAGCTTGACGATGATGACGATGAAATTGATGAATGCCTATAAGTTTTTGAGTGGTAATGCAAGGATCCTTCGATGACGAACACAGTTGAGTCGACTGAGCTGGAAATCGCTGCATTGTACATCAGAGCATCGCATAACTATGACATGATGAGATTTGAAGTGTTTAAGAATAATCTCATTAAAGATGCAGTCAAATTCTAAGTAGCAATCAGAGCAGCTTTCAGAGATTATGCAAATAGACTCTACATCAGCAATAACAAATAGCCAATATACTAACCGAATAATCACAGTAATTCCAAGGAAAACGCAGATGGATTTGAGTTTTTGAATGGTGTAAATGATATTCTGCTCATGAAATTCGCGTGCTTTTATTCTGATTTAATAAGATCGTTCTCAAGCAGGTGCTTATCGCTGTTGAATACAATCAAGCAGGAAGCTATCCGAACAGCATACGCAAATAATTCAACTCTTGAATTTTGGGAGACTAAAATGAGTCCTATCCTTTGCGCATATACGTCTTTGCAGTTAGAATTAATGGATAGTTTCACAGATGACCTCTTGTCTTATGTGAAATACACCGACACCTCTACCGATGCAAACATCCAAATGAAATTATCTATGTCGAATAAACTCTTCAGTTATTGGATTGAATCCTATCCAGTGTTGATGAAACAGTCAAGTGAGCTCGATTTTTCGAAAGCAGCTGATTTGCCTGCGGAGCTCGTGACGAAGATAAAAGTAGCCAACTCGCATCGGCTAGATTAATTTGACTCTTAGTTCTTCTTCCTCTAAAAGTCGGAGTTACATTTCGAGCTGTTCTCGACATTCCACAAGAAGTAGCTAATGATTCTAGAGCAAGCGCTTCTTACTGATAATTGGGTGCCTTTTACACTTTCTTATAAAATCTACTCACTTTTAGACTACTTCTTTAAGGTAATTGCAGAAGAAAAACAACTAATTTCAAATTAAATTCTTAAAATCTTTGGAAGATCATCTGAATTCATTGTTGGGTTTGGTTTAATAGGATACAGGAGACGGCTAAGCGGGGAATAGTGAAGAAGACGAGCAAGCAGAGGAAGTAGAAGAATTTAATAAAGTTCGAAATAATATTATCAAAGACGACAGCGACGATGATAATGAAGAGGAAGAAGAGGATCTTCAGGATTTGAATCACTACTACATGAAAAAGACTGAGCGCGATTACAAGATACAGCTGAATCGTGTTGTATTTGAGAAAGAAGGCACAAAGTATGGGTTGACAGAATGTTTCATTGTACTGATTCGTTAATTGCAGAAATACTTCCATTTAATGAGCGATTCTAAAATCGCTTTTAGCTCAGAGTATGCCACGAGGGTTGTAGAGATCATTAGGTACTACAATTCATACAGCCGCGAGTTTTTATGCCTCGCGAAGGGTGTCAAATAGCCATAAATGAATAATAAAGTCACTGTTAAGAACCTAGCGACTAGCACTTTGAACCTAGCATTTTTACTGAAACTTCTCCCCAAAATATCCTCTAAACTCATGGCTTTCAGTGAAGTTGACGAACAGTTCTGTGGGATTGAAGTCGAGACGAAACTCTGTCAAGAAATACAATCTCACTCTAATGAGATCTTCACTACTATCCCGGACATCATTAAGGATGCCTTGCAAAAAGCAAGTTTGCAAGTTGGGCTATTAGGTTGGCATAAACCGCAAGAAAAGATCAATGTCCCGTTAGTGTAGACAGCAAGAATTCTGGATTAAATACGATCGCTCCATGCTGTCTTGGAAGAACTCCTAAACCCTAAGGAGCTTAGAAACACATTTAATATAATTCTCCAATATCTAACGGAAATCTATTTGAAAACTTTCTCATAGCTGCTGAAATCCCCCGATGCGAATAGGCTTTCTTAGTAAAGAATCAAAGAAGAAATCACATATTTAGCGACGGAAACACTTGATATCTCAGTCATAGGATACTTGACTAATACATTGGGTTTTGCAGCTGCATTAGAATAAATAATTAGTTTAGAAACGTTGCCGAAGTTAGTGACTATTAAAAACAAATTGATTTTAGGAAATGACAATGAAGATGATGGTAAATAAGGGAATAAATTAGATAAATTAGATTAAGAAACTCTCAGGAAAGGGATCTAAAATGATGAGATTGATAAAATTGCTAAGAAATTCTCATAAAAATAAGATATTCTGCCTTAAAATGAGAACAATAATGCTAGTGCTGATAAGCCAACAGCAACAGCTGGAAATAATACTGAGACCAAAGGATAGCTTTTGGACTAAGAATAAGCTGGAAAGAATAACACTACCACATAGGCAGCTGATAATATCACCCTTTCATCAAACTAGAAAACTACCCTGAATGGTTAGAATTTGAATAACACATAAGACACAACCTGCAACAGCAGCAAAGAGCAGCCAGAAAACAATTCTGAAGAAGAAACTACCCCTGCAAAATAAGAATCCAAACAAGATCAGACATCTTCTCAGCAACAATAGCATCAATAAGAAGAATCTACGAATTGATTATTCATATTTTGCCCGCTTCTGAGGCCAATTAATTCATCTTATTTATCTTGCGTTTTGTGATTTTTCTTTAAAAATATATCTTTTGTCCTTTAAATTTGTTTGTGAGTTTAATTTCTTGCTAACTCATCTTTAAAATTGTAATTTTTACTATTATTTATGATTCCTTGTGTTCATTCTTGCATTTAGCGAAGAATGAGATAACAACAATCAAAGGAAAACACTCTATGCTAAATAATATCTTGGGAGAACCGATAATTATTTCAACTTTTCATTATCTTTTGGATGCTTTTTCATGTTTATCAAACTTACAGGAGAAATCTGATAAGATCAATACAAAAAGCACGCACTAATGCAACTAACTAGCTAACATCATCGTCAGAAAAACTAATGATAAGAGTTGCTTATGCTTGGCTACAATAAAAAACAAGATAAAATAATAATGTGAAAAAATTGTGTTTTTATTGTTTTAATCTGTCAAGTGCGATATTTTCTTCAATAAAGGATGCTTGGTACTTGAGAGTGAAAATCTAACAAAAAAAGAACATAAATTACAACAGCAGGATTCTCTTTTGAGCCATTGTTTACTTCTTTTGGTCAAGTTTATCACACTTTTCCTTTGACTTTGGTTTTCTTTTGAGAATAAGACGAAGAACAAACTAATAAGTGCTTTTAGTCAAAAGAAGAATTTGCAAACACCTAAGCCTTGTTAATTTTGCCATTTAATTTCTCAAATAGACTGCCTCATAATGTGATCAGTCAAAAGACAAAAAAGGGAAAATTATCATTATTATTACTACTAATCTAAGAAACGAAAGCATTTAATGGCTTCAAAAACAATAATAATAACAATTTCTATTCTCCAAAAATAAATTCATCACATATTTTCACATTATCTTTTCCTTCTTCTTAGCAATGCTTCAATGGTACAAATAGTCACTCATTACGCATCCTTACATAAGCAGAATGTCAACGGCAGGTACTCTAATGACTTCCTTCGATGTGCTCATTCAGCAAACCATTGACAGCTACAAACCATATGATTATCGCAAAACCAGCATAAATTGCTTTGTTGGTACAGCTGCTGCTCCTTGGTTATTCTTTTGGTATACAAAAATACAACCTAAAATATCCTCGGCAATCCTCGGGAGAACTGCAAGTCTCGCAGTTATTCAACTAAAGCCGCTGAAAGTGCATTGGAGTGAGCTGTGTGTGCGAGTCATAGCTGATTACTTTGTGTGCTTTCCTGTGATGCAATTGCTTTATCACACAGGATTCAATCTGTTGTATACAAGATCTGCGAGATAAACTGTCGATGTATTCAAGACAAAGGTGAACTATTCGCTTTAGAATCATTATTAAGTTTGGCCATTTGTGTCTGTTCTCAGTCATATGGTGCTACCAGGGTATCTTAAAGCACCATTCACGAGCATATCAGCTTCTTCATGGAATAATTATGTGAATCATGTTTTTAAGTCGATCAAAACAGAAATAGAAGAAGATTGGCAATCAATCAATTTCCGATACTCATTCCCACAAAAGTTAGCCTTCTTCCTCATTACCTCTATTTTATTTATCTTTGCTATTCTATCAAAACTGTGAATTCTCTAAGTAAAAATATTATTATCCTAATTGAAAGAATTAGTTTATCAAGACCTTTTTTGTTGTTTTAGAGAAAGAAATGAGTGCCAAAAATAATTTAAACAGACACAAATAGCTCAAATAAAACTATTTAAGAAAAATTTGTAAGAGATAAGAGTTATGCTATTATCACTGGGCACTTTTTTAAAACTGCAATGAATTACAATATCTGATTTCTTAGCATATTTTTCGTATTTGGTTGATTTCTTCAATGACACAAGAATAAGATATCTGGGGAACGAAGATGATTAGGATATAGATATGTCAAATGAAATGAATATATCTTAGTATTGAAGATAAGTTCATAGAGAGTTGATTATCTTAAAAAGACCAATATTTACTTGTCTGTTTGTTTGTATACTATTAATATTCACAGTAGATCCTCATGTAATTTAGATAGTGTACACATAATACTATTCTAAATTATTATTTTTAAACTTTCTTGATCTAATTTCTTATCAATGTACTGTCTTTTCATACATGTGTTCTGTTTTACATATTAATCCTTTAATTGAAATGGTTCTCATTTGTGAGAAAATCAAACCAACAAAATAACAAAAAATTAATTTTGAAAACTGCAAGAAAGTCCTTATGATTTTGTTTCCATTTTCATATTTAAGAATAGTTTTCTTCTTACATCAACAATATTCTTGAAAATTCCTCTCTTATTGTGTGAAAGTTATTTTGAGTTATCCCTTTCTTTTGTTGATAATATCCCCTTCCTTCAGAAACCCCTTGAGGTAAATTTTAAGTAAATAAGGAAAGATAATCAAATAAGATTATCTTGAGGTTGGAGAGCAAATAGGCGCAAGCAGAGAAAGAAATCAAAATTTCGAAGAATGATTATAAAACTATTTTGATATATTGATTGTTATCATAATAAATTAAAATACCTGAGTTCTCGAAGTAAATAAAGAACCTCCTTCAATTATTGTTAATGATCTGGGAAAGGGGAGGTATTTCCCACTATCATCATAATCTAAGATATTCCTTTGGAAGTTCATTATTGTTAATA
>Ga0302271_10001449_pt1 | contig 22734 bp, 15 predicted proteins | sample III_Bog_N1_1_FD_198767 | JGI IMG/M metagenome (GOLD analysis project Ga0302271, IMG submission 198767) | Peat permafrost microbial communities from Stordalen Mire near Abisko, Sweden - III_Bog_N1_1 | ecosystem: Environmental > Terrestrial > Soil > Wetlands > Peat | place: Sweden: Abisko... | reverse complement strand
ATCTTTCTAATTCTCCCCGATTCACAGTTTTACCTTGAAGAGCGAGTTAGCTCTTCTTTGCTTCCATCAATTTTGCCAGAGCGTCCATTCTTTTAGGAAGATTTCTTAAGTTCTTAAGTGTATTACGATTTAGATTAAACAATTTCTGTTTCTGTTAGTGATCTGATTGATTAGGCTTGCTTCAAATATATGAGACTAATCTTGATTTCTTATGTCTCTCTCTATTATCTAAAATCTACTCCCAGCTGATTCAATATTCTCTTAGTATTTAAATAATTTTTTCACTATTAAAAATTAGACATAGAATATTTGTTCATGATAAAATATAATCTATTCCAACTAAAAAGTGATTATTTTAAGCTTTTTGTTTAGCGATTTCCAGTTTCTTTTACATCTCTTTTGAAGATCAACAAAGAAAAAAAAAGAAAAAACAAACAAATCACTATTATCTTGATAACTTATTTTGTTTTAAATTAACACTTTAAACTATTTTATTGTTTTCAATTTGCTCGTGTGTGATCAACATGATTTTCTTAATATTTTTTTATCATAACCTCTTTAACCCTAAGAACCCCTCTGCATCGTAATGTTCTCCTTCGAAAATTAAACTTATTCTTGATCGCTCAGCCAAAACCAAGAAATCCGTAAGAGTAAGACCTATTCGACAAATTGTGAAAAATGAATAATAATTTTTAAAAATAAAAATGTTTTACCAGAAATGTTCCGATCTCCTTGAAGAGCCCCACCGAATTTTGACGCTCTTTAGTTGTGAAAAATAAGAAAAATATAATTTAACAACAAGCTATGCGTATGTTTGAAATATCATAATTTTATGTGAGTGTTGCTGTTACGTTTGGATGGTTTCAGACGAAAGAGCAAGTTCTCCATTGACGAGTAATTTAACATTTGGCCTTTTCCCGCAATAGAAACCAAAACTCACTTAATACAAACCAGGCGTCACACACTAAACATGTGATTTATCCTTTTCCCAGAGGAAATTATCAGGAAGTGTATTAGCAATTTGAGACTCCCAAGGAATCAAATTGCCTTATTTAAGATTGTGACTCTTCCATGTCCATCTCCCTACAATATTCTCCGTACAGAGGGATTCATTGATGATCGCTTAGTCATTTATGACATTACTGAGATCTTCTTAGAATGCCTTAGCACCTAATTCCTTGTATATTTCGCGGAGTGTCCTGTGAATTATTTCAATCTCTAAAAACAAATGTATGTCATGAAGCCGTTCAAAGCTTGTTTGGTTAGTATAATTATGTAAATATTACCTGATTTAGACTAAAGTAGATCACTGAAATTAGGTTTATTCGACATATCAAGTTAAACTGCATCTAATGCTGCTTTTGTCTACAGCAGATGCTACTGGAAAGTTGTATTTTTCAGGCAATTATTATGCATCTCCTCTGCGAGAGAATCAATTTACTAAGCAAGTGTCGCTATTTAAGCATGATACTACCTCGTATTTTGATCTAAAATTTCATAATTACTCTGCCTCTTCGATTATACTATCTCCGCTTTGAGTGTATTTATAACTCTATTCACATTTTCCTTGTGCTCCATGATTCCAGCCGCAATACTCGCAGAATTCACATTCAACGCAGATTAAACTTCCTGTAAATCAACTTTACCTGCCATCGCTTTAACTAACTCCTTCTAATTAGAAACAATCTCTTTCTTGACTAATGCTATTTCCTCCTGTAATCTCCCAATCCATTGATTTCCCTGCTAGTGCAGTTTTCCATCAAAAATTTGAAATTGTTATGTATTCTAATTCATTGCACTCATCTGCTACTCTTTCAACAAATTAACTTCTAAATTCAATTACTCAATTTCTCTTAATTAACTGTTCGCTATTTTGTTCGTCTACTCGACTGCTAATCGTTCACTTAATGACCTTTCACATTTACTCTCCGATATCTATTCTTCTAATCGACGACTTAACTCATGTAGTTCTCGCAATCGTGGCTATGTTGATGCAGTTACATTCTCAGTTTCTCGTTTAACGCCATCAATTTCTCTTTTTGCTTAGTCAATCTCCCTTTTCACGGAATCTACTTCTCTATTCGTTAAATCCATCTCTCTCTTGTGCGCATATATCTCTTTTTTTACTTATTCTACATCTCTCTGCAATGATTCTAATATTTATCTGTCATTTACATCTCTCATTTCTACTTACCTTCTAATATCCTCTACTTCTCCTGCAATATCCTTTACCATTTCTAGTTCTCTTTTATCAGCTTTATTCTTGACTATCTCCAATATTTCCGCTAATTCACTCTCTTAATTCTTCCTAATCTCTTCTACTTCACTTCGATTCGCTTTCCTTTACAAAGCAGCTGATACACTTGATTTACTAGCTTTTTCTTCAACGTCTACTCTCTCCGCTTTACACTCTAACCTCTCAAACACACTTTCTAACTCATTTCGACTCACAGCTAACTCCGTTTCTCGTTGTACATCATCAACACGAGCTCGCAGTAAATTAAAATCATGTTTATGCTCCTGTGGTACTTTAGGATGCAATAACTACCTGACTTCTTGAATTGTAACTCGACTTGATAATTCATACTGCAACTCAGATACACTCACGAACTCTTTCAAGATAGATTCTAAATCTGATAATTTCAATGCATCCATGTTGCAGGAGTTATTAGGAAATAATATGCCTTTTTGATGCGCATCTCCTGATAATCTTTGTCTCCTTGGTTAACCTAGCAAATAGTTGTTATTGTTTCCTCCTAGTGATGCTAATTAGAACTCAAGTTCATTCTTTCCAACCTATTAAAATAATAAACAATCAAATACATAGATGGATGCAATTTTTGCTGTACCTTCATTGCCATCTATCTTTCTAGATCTCTGATGCTTGTCGATTATGTTTTGACTATTTCTGAGAGTGCTTTGATACTCACTTTGATAATATCCTTGATGTCTCTCCATTCTCCTGACTTGTGAAAAGCATAATGAAAAAACATAATCATAACTTACGTGGAGCATATTGTCTGAAATGCACATAAACTCAAGCATTAGTGTAAATGTGTTTTCGAATGAATATTTGTTGATTACAAGAAGCATCTCCTCCAAGATGAAATTCTAATGTGATCCTAAATCAGTTGACACAACGAAACTGCTATTACTCGCTCTAAGAGAAGAGCGCGTTCTGCTTCTGCTAGCCATTTTCGATCTCTCCAGTACTTATATCTTTTCTAAGGTGTCTTATGTAGCTAGCTATTTATATGTATGTGAAGATCTTTTCAATTTGATATCTTCGAAAAGGTCAGTATTAAGAATATTTGAATTTCAGATTGATTTTGTTTTGAATATTGTGTTAAATTCAATGAATAAATCACCAATCAGCCATTCGATTTTTCCTTATTTAGGCAGCTTTACTCTAAAGTCCACAACAATAATATTATTATCCATATTGTATCTTAAGTTTCTATTTATTAGCAATATTATCTTTTTTTCTTAAGGATATTCCTTTCATTCGATTAACTAATTTTGTTTATAAAAATAATGAAAGTACATTGGTAATTATGAATAATAAACAATTTATGAAAATCTTAGTATTTATGCTCTTAGAATGACTTCTCATTGCTATTATCCTCCGATCTATTAATTCGGATTCATGACTATTCTTATCGAATCTTTTTTTTCAAAAAAAATAATCAAAAAATCTAATAAAATAAAGAATTTAAAAATATTTTTCATTTCTTACTACTATTTGGGAGTGTCTGCATAATGGGTATTTATGGAAGTTATTGAATTGGTCTTTGTTACTGCTACAATTATTGCTAAGTGATTTATTGAGGAATTCTAATTGTTGGAGCTACATTCTACACAGGCTATTATTACTATAATTATTACTACTAGAATTACTACAATTAAGGTTATTATTATTGTTATTGTTATTACTACTACTACAACGGCATCTAAACCTACTACCTAATGGTTGTAATGCTGGAGATCATTTTCTCATAATTAGCATACCATTAATGAAAATATTCAACTAATCGTTTCGCATCTTCATATCGTTTGATCAAAACAAAATTAAATGGATATCCTTCGTAGAGTAATTTAATCTATCCTGCAGCAGTGTCTCTGCATTCGATTTATTTCGCATAGACATTCCCCTTTTGATCGAGAAGCATCGAGAAATATGAGAAATATTCCACAGAAATAATAAATATCTCCTTGAATGCCTATTCTGTTAATTCCTTCCCTAACCAAGCTAAGAATATTGTCAGAATGGAGAATCTACTTAACATTTTTTGATCTTTCATGAAGTTAAATAGGCCTTTGATGTTGTATAAAGAGACATCATCCTATGTATCGGGATCGATATCTAACGGATCCACAAATTCATCGCATTCATGCTCTGATAACACTTTTAGTAGTTTCCTAAGAGATTCACAAACACAAAACAAAAACAAAGTAAATACTTTTTGAATAATACAAGCAAAGGAACTTGCCCTTCAGGATTTTTATTTTTCATCTTTCTCTCTTACCTGAATTCAAATTCGAGGATTGGAACGATCTGATTAATATTTGATCTCTGTAGCAGAATTGGCTTGACTTTTTCAACAATATCCATTGTGTCTAAGGGTTTTTTCAAATATTCTCTGATGATCGTATTGCAACTATCCTTTGAGCCCATATTACCCAAAAAATCAAATAAATTATCCTCTAAATTATGCTGCGCCTTATCTTCACTTGTGAACTTCATTTTTGGATTGTTATCTGCCTTGATAGTACAAAATGATAAAAACAGTTAAAGAGAGAAAAATATCATTTGCAATTAAGTTGCTTTTGATTTCTTGAATTGCTAGAACCTGCATAACTGAAAAATAAAGAATGATAAAGGGGTTGAACAATTTGTTTCAAACTTTTGGTTCTCTTTCTATTTGTTCTCACAGGAACAACTTAAGAAAAGTATATATTAATTGCTTACTCTAGGTCTTCCTCGATCTTTGGAGATGGCATCTAGTGCTCTAGGTATTTTATACTTTATTGGTGGATTTCCATTATGCTTGATTTTATTATGTGTGTAGAATGCAGGATAGGATTTATACTTCTTATCACAATCAATGCACCACCATATCGGTGAATTCTTATCAATCATATGATTTGGATTCTCGTTTTCATACTCTTCGCAAGCACCTACGTTAGCATTTCCTGCTGCAATTCCGTTTGTCTGCTAAGCTCCTAAAATATTTTGTTCTCCTTTATACTCCTCTTTCACAGACTATTCGTGACTTCTCTTCGCATTCTTTGCTGGTTCCTACATGAATATAATCCCTCTTATGTGTCTGTTTATGATAATTAATGTAAATTTATAAATTGTATGCTCAGCTTTTTTCACTTATTTTTTTGTAATACAAATTATTCCCTTTTTACATTTCGATTGTTAAATGACATAAATAGCATTATATGATGGTAATAATAAAAAAAATTTCTTTCTTCTTACTCATTTTCACTTGATTTTTCGTAATTTTTAAGCATTTTGATAAAAATATCCTATTAAGGAATTTAAATTGATTACTACAAACAAATATCTCAAACAATTTCAAAAAAATAAAAGAACAACAAGAATGTATCTGCTACATAATTATTAATCTCTGAACTCTTTTTTATTTGAAGCAATATATCAATTGAGATTAATCTACTTAATGCTGATAATTGGCTCTTAATACAAATCTGAAGAACGTTATTTAATATTCATACTACTTGATTTATTTCTAGATATGTTTCGAACTGACTATTTTGATTCTAAAACTTCAATAGAAGCTTGCTTCTAAAGTGATAAGTTATTACAAGTATTGCTATCCTTGTGCAGAGAGGAATTAATGTATTTCCTTTATAGAGTCTATCTCAGTTATAATTAATTCATAAAACGTATTTTCGATAATATTTCATCAGTTTCACCGTCGATTTATGGATGTTTAAACTTTTCAAATGAATGAAGATTTGTGAAATCTTCATCGTTGGATTCTTTATTTTTTGATTTTCTTTGCTGTATACAAAATTTAACCATGCCTTCTTTGAGCATCTTCTTATTTGTTGATTGGCTTTGGGTTGATATGTATTTCGCATTCGAGATCTTCTCGTAAAGATGCTCTAAGTAGTTCTAATCTACGACAGCATTAAAATATGGTGAATGCTAGTTATTGTTGTTTTTCGCAGGCGAAGAATACATTGAGAAAGGAAATCTCTTTTTAAGCTAAGAAAGCTCCAATCTCATAGGGTTTATTAATTCCCCGCAGATACTTGAAGATGCAGAAACTAAACTAGATTATAAAATGGAGCTTTCTTATTGCTAATGAGATTGATTTATCGTTTGCTTTGAGTCAACTGTTTGTAGATTAGAATGGAATATTTTCTCCTTTTCCTTTTTCTGAGACAACAATCGTTGAATAATCTATTCTTCTAAATTTTAGTTCGACAAATGCTGTGAAGAAGATCGCCTGTTGTTTTTGTATTAATCAACACCTATTATTTTACTTCCTGTAGCTTACTGAAGTGAGGAGCTTAGCGTTTTGGATTAATTTAATAAGGGATCTTAAATATGAGGTAGACAATCTAATGAGTTAATAATGCAATGTTGGCTTTTTGAATTTCGTTAATTCTTCAAAGCAAATGATGCATTCCTAGAAGGATTTCTTGTTATCCCTTTCAAAGGAGAAGACACATGAACCTGCTCTTGAATACTCAAGGTAGAACTATTTTCAACTTTACTTTGAAGAAAAGGCATGGAAATATTAGTTGAGATGCTTGATCTCAGATTATTTCTTGTAGTTCTTTCTTTTCTCCTTATCTTTTTTAGCCCAAAATTGTTCAAATGTCAGACGAAATGTAAAAGAGTAAAATGTTACATTAGCTTCAGTCGATCCTTGTCTTGAGGATATATGTGGTAAGGACGCAGCTTTGAGCTCTTAGGATCGAAATTCTTAAGACTTTTAGCCCACTGAAGAGACCATTTTTCCTTGGGATTTATTATCAATACCATTTGAGACAATATTATTGATACTATCTGTGATATCTTGATTGTCCTTTTAGAAATGACTCAGCAATAAACTCCCTGATTTGAGATTTGAAATCGCCCTAGAACATCCGTAAGTTTAGAAGCATAAGCACGTACGTTATTGAAATAGACTTTCTTCGCAGTGAATTCTGTTTCTTCCGGTCTAGAAACCTTACATATGTCTTACAGCTGATTATTCATGAAATCTTTCTTAAATTTCTAATTAAAGAGCTACTTGCCCACCTCATAACTGCTGAATGTCCTATGAAAAGGATCTCTTGAGTCTAGAATCTATTTGATCATACTTGCATAGTGCTATTATCTCCATTTCATAATTTATTTCGAACTAATTTTGAGATTCTCCAAGAAATCCTCTGCATTTTAGCTACAAATAGTCTAATATAATCTTCTTTTGGAAATATAATAAACGTCCAATGTCGATGAGACACACTTCGCTCGTGTATCTCGAGGTATTTCTAATGCCATTTCAACTTCTCCAAAACAATCACTATGGGTTTTCTGTGCAATGACTATCCGTTCAGTGGATTTCGGTGTGTTGAGGCATGATTTGTTACTTTCAAAGCGAGCTTTCTTTGATAGTTCAATTTCTCCATTTTTAATCAGAAACAGCATGCTACTTTCAGAGCCTTCTTCATAAATTATCTCATCGAGATGATAGATTCTGCGTCGGATGTTCATTACAATACTTGTTGTGAAACTTCGCGTTGCGTTTCGAAATATCTCTGAAGATCGAACGGTCTTCTCTTTTTCTTCCCAAGAACGTTGGTAATACTCTAGTTTTTTAGTAAATATGCAGCGGGAATGATATGGATAGGTTTTAGAATGCAAGAATATTCATTTAAATCTTGAAAAGTGTGTTTACCTGCTAAAATCGCATCGAACACTGTCTACGAAATTACTGCCATTTGACACATTTTCCTGCATACAATATTAGTTGTCCTTTTTCGATCTATCTTTGAAGACATTTCCCCGAAATGTTCGCCAACTTCTCCGAAACTATCTCCTGTTCTGAGACATTCAGAGATAAAGCAATTCGGATATTAACTGGCAATCTTTTTATCCAGTAAAGTTCGTTAGGAGATATTAGAATTATTATGACTATCTTGCTAATATTATTGCTGAGACTTCTAAGGAGAACCTATTGTTTAAGGCAAAGTGCTATTCTGATTAATATTTGGAGAAAGAACCAAGACTGACCCTGAAAGAATAATGTAACACTCTTTTGCTGTATCTTTGACTTCAAAAACAGGATCAAACGCTTGTAATATCTTTAATTGTATTGATCCGAAAAGTTATGAATAACTCTCAGATGAGATTTCCTGCTGAATGTTCTTGAAGAACCTATGATTACTAAGTATCTATTGGAGTAGTTGATTTTCTTGATCAGTTCTTTTTTCTTTTTTCAGCAGCTTCAATTACTCAACACTAAATCTAATTCTTCTGTGGTTATTGTTTTCATGAATATTCCGCTAATCAATAATGTCTTCATCGTCAGATAAACTTGAGTCATCACTGGAATAATCTGCTTCTTTATCTTTTTAAAAACCAGTAACTTCACTATTATACTCTTCTCCATCTCTGTCTTTTTCAACTTTTCTCCTCCTTTTTCTTCTTATTTTATCATCCGCATCATCTCCATCCTTTTCCCGAGTATTTCCATCATCTAACGGAACTAACTGCAAGTAAGCATTCAACATCCCCTCTTGGTACTATTTGGTTGTATTGCTTATTGATATTTAGATCAGATTAATAATAATCAACTATTTTTCAGGAGGGATATTTGTTTTTTTGTAAACAGTAACAAAATACGCATTCTGTTTTATTAAATTAATTAAATTGTCTGAAGAAATCACTACCTGTTTTTATTATCTGTTGAAATTTCATTAAAAATTCCCATGAAAAAGCAAATTAGATCCGCTTTGTATGATGAATAATCAAGTATACTAATCTAAAGAAAAATTGTTTGAAGGAGAAGTATTTAAAGTATTTTTTAAATAATTATTCATTACAATTTTTTCGTCAAAAAAAGGGTACTTCTTAGATGAAATAAAATGATTGTTAAGACAGACAGAGATACATCAATTCATGGAAGAAAAAACGCTTTTATTTCAATGAAAATGATGATTTCAAATTATTATTTTTATTTCAGGAGTTTTATCAAAGCCCAAGAAGCTTTTGAATGTCTAAAACAGCTATGGGATGATAGAAACTCATGTATTCTTAGAAATATTGAAGAGCTAATTCGCGATATCCATTTGATTGGAGAGCAGCATAGACTGGATGGATCATTTTGATTCTTCCAATGCTTCCAAGGAAAAGATGAATCTGTTCAGCTGGGCGGGTGTATCCGACGGTGATGGTGATTTTGAACCATCTCCAAAGGAGTTCTTTATTGGGACTTTCTGTCAGATTGTAATCGTCATCGATTCTTTCTAGAATTCTGCTATCAAGGCTGTCCAAATGATCGATAAGATATTAAAGGAAAATGCACTTTCCATCAAGAGACAGATTATTGAAGAATTCAAAGTTGTCAGGAGAAGAGAGACCTTAGAGACTATTTGTTTTAAAATTCAAAAAAATAATAAATAAAGAAAATTCAACAGATTTAAGGGAATTTGTTGGTTTTACTCAATGAAAGCCTAAGCGAGGTCTTTGGCTTCTGTGATGACAGGAGTGTAGAAATCAAGTTTCACAGGTGGTAATCCTACGCCGTTAATCCAAGCTTCCCAATCAATTTGGGAAAGAATTCTCGCTGCTTATCTTGGGTTGTTTTCAAGAAGATATTAAGTGAAGAACTGCTTGAATTGAGTATAATCAATGCTCTAGAAGCTGAAATGGATAAGGTAAGCACGTAGATACTCCTAAAAGAAGGTCTTTCCTACTAATTATTCAAGATAAGTCATAAATTAGAATCCCTTTTCATATGGAATCAAGGAAAAGGAGTCATCTGGATTTGTGCCTTTCACATGTGGATGGAGTGATGTATAATTACTGTCAAACCCATAGTCTTGCATAGCAGATACCATCTCATCATTTCCAACAGTTGCATCCACAAGGTAGAAGTCTTTGCCGAAATGTATCAGATCAGTTTGTCTCTCCAAGTAGACAGTCAAACCTTCGTTGATCCATAGATTTCTCCAGTTCTTGCAAGTTACGAGATTTCCAGTCCAGCTGTGAGCGATTTCATGAATTGCAACGGGGATAGCACTTTAATCTCCGACCATGATAGACGGGGAAGCGAAGGTAACGAGGGGATTCTCCATGCCACCGAAAGGGAAACTTGGAGGAAGAATGACGATCTTGTACGTGCCCCAGACATAAGGAATTGTGAATTCTTCAAGTGTATTGAGATACTATTCGAGATTAGAAAGTTCTTTAGCGTAGAAATCAATGTTAGTGGGTTCACTGATGACACCTGTACGCTCACCAAGAGATACTTCGATGATATTTCCAGCAACGATAGTAAAGAGGTAAGATGGGATAGGAATATCACACTTAAACGCAAATGTCTAATAATTTTGTTTTGAGACATGTGGTGCTTGGTGAGTCAAGTTAGCACTGAGGAAAACATTGATAGAGTCGATTACTGTGACGTTTGCTGAATAAGTAGATTTGATCACAGGTGTATCTTAAAATGGAGCTAGACTTCTGCAGTATGTCGACTCGCATTGAGTGAATAAGTAGCTGAAATATCAAATAAAAAAACAGGGAATTATTATATTAAATTATTCTTCTAGCAAAGCGATTTAGTGATACTTTTTTTCAATATGAGTAAATTTATTCTTACGGTAGGATTTTCGATGCAGTCTACTGTGGAGTGAGCCATGAAGAAGCGGAGGAGTTTTATACTGAGTACTCAATGAAGAACACGTATTTTTAGTCCTTTGTCGTAGGTTCTGCTAAGAAAATACGGAGTTATTCTCCTGTGACAATAACATCAGGGTAGGCTATCTCAAACTTCAGCTGTCCTTAAGTTGCCTCATAGACTGAAACAACTTAAATTTCATCTATGTCCAAGTCAACTCTGTTCACATTATCCTCCAATGCAGTCATTTACAACTACTGCACACCACTGATCTAGTTGTGATCAAAATCGATTTCAATTTCCAAGTGGAAATGTGTTGTTTTAATCTACAACATATTGGAGTAACTTGTTTGGTCTGGATTTTTTCCTTCAACCTTGTCAGTTTCAATCTCTGACACAGCTGAATTCATTAGAAACCCAACGAGGCATATCGCTGCAAGTAAGCTTGCAATGCCAATGAACGTTTTATTCATATGTTGCAGATTACTTCAATAATTTTTTATTGTTTTTTTTTTCAAAGAGTAAAAAATCTTTCCAAATCGAAGGTATATTAAGGGTTTATCTAACTTTTTGGCTTGCGTTTGAAAGTAATTTCCATTCGAGAAATCAATATTCTGTTGATTTTTACCTTAATTCTGTGAACCATTCCAGATGAAATTCTTTTATACTTAATTATCCCATTATTATTCTTTTATCTTACTGAAAGCAGCAAATAAAAGGATAAAACTTATCTTAAATTTATTCATTCAACGAAGCAGTACTAAGGAAACAATTGGGGGAGTTTAATTAATTGCTTGCAGAAGAACCAAAAACAAAGCAAAATGGGAGAAATGTATTGCCAGAAAAATTAATTAAAAACAATACAAAATTGAAGATTTTGACAAGATACTAAACTTAATAGGGAAAAGCAAATAATCAAAATCACTTGCTTCGTTTCAGCTAAGAAGCTCATGCTTTGAATGAAACCTACAATAAAACAAAATCTTAAAAATTCTTTTCTTTGTTTTAGCCATCTTTCTTTGAGTTTATATGCCCAGAATCACATATTCAAAAATAAATTATTGTATTAGTGTTACAAAAAAGTCACTGAAACTGTTTGAGCTGCCTTTGTTTGCGCGCTATTACTTTAGCCTGAGGAGAGTTAGAATGTCATACATTCACTCCAGCGCAAATCTAAAAAGCTCAATTATTTTTTATGTTGGCACCTTTTTACGCTGCAGCTACATTTCTTGTAAAAGCAGAAAGATTAAAGTGCTCTTGTTTCATAATAATTTCTATTATTTCGCTGAAATACTATTTATAAAGTTTTTTGCTAGTTGTTTGTATCTTCTGAAACAATTATTTTTTGTTTTTTAATAAATGATAATGAATTATTCGAAATCGATTCACTTTTCTCATATTCTTTTGAAGATATTTTCGCTTTTTTTCTATTAATTTGCCTAAAAAACAACATATGTGGGAAGAGAAGATTATTTTCCAAATTATCAATTGATCTTGGGGATGTTTTGAATTCAAAATAGCGGCCATATCTGCAATAATAATCCTCACAATGTAATATCCATGCAACAACACAAAAATATCAGGTTTTACGATTAATTCGAGATACACCCAAATCAGATACCCGCGTAAAAAAAATATACTGTTTACATTGGGTCTAATGAGCTCTCGATTTACTGCTAGCAGACATAATTCTTGCAGCAATCGAAGGATTTACATAGATCCTAATAAAACCAAGCACTCCCTTGTTATCTCTCAGGAAATCGTTGACTAATCTGAGTCAGGATCTGAAGAAGATTCTGAATACTCTTCAGATTTTGGAAGTTCAAAAACCAGTTCAATTAGCTTCTGTACCTCCGAATTAGCTGAAAGAAGCAATTCACTCATGAATTCTAGCATTTAATTAGGGAAAGGATAACGAATCACTGGTAAATTACATTAATAATCTTCAATCCACATTCACTTAAGAGATAAATCCAAAGAAAACAGCAATTCAATGAAAGTTGATTCTGTTAAAAATGGGATTAGCTAAAGAAATGCATTATCATCAATGGGCAGCCTCAAGATCAATATCAATTCAACAAAAAATAGCAATTCCAATTCATCTTCATTGATATTAAACACCGGAAGTTCTAAAAGTGACAATCCCCATATTCTATCGAACAAATCATCTTTTCAAATCATTATTAAAGGGTAAAAAGATGGAACACAGTAGTAGTTTAGAGACTAAGTGTCTTTAACTAAACCGAAAACTAAATTGTCAGAGTCTTTGGAGAATCTATATTGTGATGAAAATGCATACACCAATCTTAAACTTAAATAAAACAAAAATATATTAGAAGGAGTCTCTGATTATCTCTCAACGACAGCGAAATAAGGAACGGATAATGCCTACAAACTAAAGAAAAAGTTAGATTCTAATGGATTAATAAGATCTTTTAATTCTGAAATAATCCAGAATAATAATAATAATAATAATAGGCTAGGTTTATCAGAATCCCTTTTTGAAGCTCCTAAAAATCCATTCTTTACAAATAGTAGAAGTTTTAGGGAACCATATCTAGAAGGTAAATAAGGAAGTCAAGTAAATGACAGTATTTCAAGGATTTCTCAAGATAAGGATGCAGTTTAGAGACGTGTCACAAGATCTCAGAGCGAAGTTTAGAAATACTAAAATTGTTTAGATTGCAGTGATATTTAGTTATCTACGAAAAATGGGAAGAATCATAATAGGAATAAGAAAGACATTGAAAACGATGAAATAAAGAAGAATGGAAGGAGGAAAAAGACATAAGATAGAGATGACAATGTTGAAGATATTGAAAAAAGTACAGATATGAGAGGAAAAGGAGGATTCTAGGATATTTCTGATGATAAATAAATTGAAGATGCTTATTCTTCTGTACAAACAAGTGTGACTTAATTCAAGTAAGTGGAAGATACCATTGGAGAAGACTGGAAAGAAGGTGTTTTACCAAAGAATATGCTCCTAAAGAGGCCTTTCTTTTTATTTGATGAAAATGAAAGCAACAATCAGCCATCTAAGAGTAATGATGAGACAGAATTGAACATTTGGCTTAGAGGTAATGAAGATATTCGTGATGGTTAGGAGTAGCAAAGAGTTACTGGAGAGGAGAAAAATTGGAATGTATGGAAGAATAATTCAAGAGATTAAGATATCTCGATGTAGGAAATCCACTTGAAAGGTCTGAAATAATAATAATAATAATAGCAAAACAAGAAGAAATTGAAGAAAACAGCTGTTTAAACAACAACAACTGATTACGAGAAAATACGATATACATCTTAATTGAAAGACAAAACTAAGTTCTTTGAATTTAATTGTTTCAGAGATCGAGATTTACGTGTTCCTCAGCAATACATGAATAAACTGCAAGAAATTACAATTGATGATGATGTCATGACAGACGATGAGACACTTACAACATACGTGGAAGTGTGCTTCACAGATTTACTTGAAGGCATCGAGATGTAATTTAAAAAAATGAATACAAGAGAGAGAATTTCATTTATTTTTTGAGGGTTCATTTGTAATTGATTTATTTGATGGTTAATTTGTTTTTATAATTGATGTTTTGTAGGGAATAAAAGCACAAAGATGGAGTAGATCATCTATGGGAATACTTTAATCCACCTGATCTTTTTGCTAACGATAATAAAAGGAAATACTGAGAAAGTCTTGAAGCTAAGAAACAACACCATAACACTTCCAATATCAATTCAATTTCTTTTTTTCATTCTTTTTTTTGTTCTTTTCAGACAAACATTTTCCTTTTTTTCTGCTATTTGTCATGAAGTGTATTGTTATTATGTCTATTTTGCTTGATCATTCTATTTGAAATTGTCTAGTAAATTTAATAAGAGCACATTAAAGTAGAAGGCTACAAAGAGGGAATGCAAGTAGATGGGATAATCAAAAACTCATTTTGTTCATTTGAAAATAAACAAGTGATATTTTTTTGAAATTGTTTTTGCTTGAAATTAAAGAGTATTGGTTTAAATTTTCAAAGGGGGAGAGAAACAAAAACTCTCTATTGGATGTAATAGTTTCTAAAAAATTACATAAAACAAAAAAACATTGATTAGCGAAAACAGGAGAAATTGATAACACAAGAGTTAAAAAATCAAAAAAAATTAAAATAATCAAAATACAATATTTGCCTGACATTCAAATAAAGGAAACAAGAAGCATTTTAGCTAGGTTCTCAGGACATCTTACTCAACTCTCTCTATCTTTCTTCCTAACTCTTGAATGAATAAAATAGTTGATAACTATCAATTAATCGAAATAATAGGCAGTGGCTAGTATGGAAAAGTCTATAGAGGAAAAAACATCACGAATGATCAAGTCGTTGCCATCAAGGTTATGAAGTAAGAGAAATTCAGGGAAGTTCCAAAACTCCATGAGTTCACACAAAACGAAATCTAAACGTTAACGAAGATTTCCAATCCTAATTGTGTTAAATTCACTGAAATGCTCAAGACTCAAAATAACACCTATTTGATTTACGAATTCTGCAACGGTGGGACATTAGAGCAAGCAATTCACAGAAAGAAGTTCCTCTCAGAAGGGGAGTCAATTAAGATTCTAGCATAACTCCTCAACGCATTCAAGTGCATGATCAAAGAGAACATCCTACATAGGGATTTAAAACCCTCGAATATTTTGTTCCACAATGGAATCATCAAAATAGCTGATTTCGGATTCTGCAAATCACTAGTCAGCGCATAAGATATGACAGCTACAATGGTAGGCTCTCCGATTTACATGGCTCCAGAGATCCTAAAAGGGATGCCATACAATACAAAAGCTGATATTTGGTCGCTAGGTGTGGTGTTTTTTGAATGTCTATTTGGATACTGCCCATATGAAGATCAAAATATCGCAAAGCTCATATCTTAGATCGATAATAAAGAGCTGTAGATACCTAGATATATCAATTCAATATCTAAAAAAGCAGAGGAACTGATACGGGCTATGCTGATTATCGATCATCGCAAGAGAATTGACTGGTAGCAGCTTATTTCACTTACAGAAGAGAAATTTCATATTTAAATCGGATCAGCTTATCTTTCTAACAATTCTTATCTCAATTAACCACAAATATAGTAGCAACAGCAGCAATAGGCAGTCACATCGCCAACGTAAAACACAACAGGGCAACAACAACTTTTGATGAAAAAGAATTCTTCTTCCAATCTTGGAATCACTTCACCTGGATCTTAGCAGTCGAATAATCAAGGGAATCCTTCCAAAAATGTAATTGGAGCGCCTTTATGCTAGAGTACAAATTCAAATTAGCAATCGACGACTTCGAATAATACGATATTTACGAATGGACTCAGCGCTTAAGTTGGGTTCTCAGGAAATGCTAACATTTCTAGCAACAATCCAGGTAATAACATTGGAAATAATAATAATCCTCAAGCGATTCCTTCAGGTAGCAACTCCAACAATCAACAACCAGGATTCAACTTCTAAGCTCCTTCAAAAAACACAGGGACTTCTTTCCTTGATTATCAGAACAATTTCAACGCTTCTTAAGCCAGCAGCAGCAGCAATCAAGGAACGCTTGTAAATGGTGTTTCTCCACTTTCTGCTAACAAAGACCTTCTCAATGTAATGTCACCTTCTTCTAATTCCACAGCTGGATCAACATTAGCTAATTTCTCAGTTGCAACTGCAGCAGCAACGACAACAACTACAACATCAACTCAGAATGGGCATAACAACAACAATCACTTTGGAACTTTAAATGGACTATCTAATAATTTAGGCACACAGAATTAAATATCTGGAGGATTGAATAGTAATAAGATTAATAGTAATAATATGAATAATGGATTTCAATTCAACACAATCGGTGGAGGAAATAACAACACTAATAACTAAAATCAGAATCAGAATCTAAATGGAAATCTCCAATCTGGATAGCTAACTCCAGTTATGTCCTCAGAGGATAAATCCAAGATAGTATTGAACACGCGTGTGCTGATCAAGGAGAGAAACAAAACTGTTTTCTTATCGCATGTGCTGAGTAATCTCATGGAAAGACCTATTTCCTCCACGAAAACACCAATTGTTGCGTTTCTAATAACTAAGCAAATTGGAATGTACTTTGAATAGCAAAAAGCATGCTTGAATAATCTAAAAAATACTTCTTTAGCTAAAAAAATGGAAAGAATTGAACTTTTTGAAACATCGAATGAAATCAAGAAATACAAAGGTATCATCACACGCGAAATGGGCTTCATTGCGAGCATTGTAGATGCCTTCAAAACGGAAATCCTCCGATTGATTAAATCTTCCCCTAGCTTTATGGACAATACATAATTGAAATCTGAGCTTAGTTCACCTTTAATTATCGACTAAGGTTTTTATCAAGCTAGCTTTATTTCATATATTGACGATGCTTTCACTAAAGCCAAGGAGCTCAACATAGCTCTTTAGGAAATGTCACCAAATATCCCGTAATATACTTAATTCTAAGAGACTACAATGCAAGTACTCAGTCATGTGAATGAAATGCTTGATGCACTCATGATCGAAGAGTTCTTTGAGACATTCATTGAAGTCAATGTGAAATACTCTGATTAGCAATATTTTGAGAATATCAGGAAATATTCACCGGATGCGTTGCAAGAGCTTGTCGCGCATAAATTTGATTATATTAGAGAGAAATAACCAACAGGGGCTTGGTGATTAGTGATAAAAATGTAAATAAAGAATTTCTTTGATGTATTTGGAAAAATATTTCGAGTTTTAAAGAAATTTTGATTAGAAGAATGAAAGAGAATGAGAGTGATTTTCACTTTAGTCAGAGAACTTAAAAATTGCTTTAATTTATTGAAATTTCATTTCTCTAATCAACGGTTTTGAGGGGGAGGGGGGTAAAACATTGATTAAATGCCAGTTAAAAAAAAGAAGAAGAAAATTGATTTCTCCATCCCCCCCTCTTAAGATTCTGTAAATATCTCTTGAATACCACTAGATTCTAATTCATCTGTTAGGATTCTAAAGATCCTCGTCAACTGAATGGAAAATCCCCCTTTCAATAATCTTTAAATTACTCTTTTTATGATTTTACGAAATAAATTTCCAGATTAATAAAAAATCAAATAAAGATTCGCAGGATATTAATTAAAAACTTTTGAAAAAGAAACAAATTTTATTTATTTTCTTCTTGGAAAACTCGCAAACATTCTGTAGTCTAGAAATGTAGATGTAACCATCAGCTCATTCTGTAAGTAGAGCACATGAAACATATGTCCCAAGCTATCACCCACCGAGACTTGGAGAGAATCCCTCTCCTGATATTGTGAAACCTACTAGCATCAGTTTAAGCAGTGGAAACAATTAAGGAAACGGAGTGACATATTCCTTCTAGGGGAGAAGCAATCCAGGTGAATCATACAATCCAATCCTTTATTCGGGAGCGCAACTTGCTAACTTCTCCTCGAATAACTAACTGTAAATATCAATGAAGTTATTATCTGAATTAAAATAATTATGCTTATTATTTTTAGATAGCAACAGCCATTTACTTCTCAGTTAGCTGCTTCAGTAGAGTATGACTAACCCAAAAAGGCAGGCAGAGTCAGCACTAATTACGGAGATGATCAGCAACAACTCCAAGGAGACAGAGTAAAAGATATAAATGATTTTTAGTAATTATTTTTTCATTTTTTATTTTTTAAAACAAAAGAACTACGTGGAGTACTAAAATAACAAGTAAAATTTCGATGAAGCACGATTTAATTAATTGATCAAGGACAACAATGACAAAGAAGAACTCATTCGGTAAAACACACAAAATAATATGAAATTAAAAATAATCTTTTTATAATATTCTTGTAGCAAACTCAAAAGCGATCTTTATTCTGCGAATTATGTCAACGGTTAGAGATTCTCAGTATCTGATAGTAGCTAATTTAATTAAGCTGAAATGGAGAAACTACGTCGCAATAACGATGAGCTTAAACAAGACAACACATCCCTAGCATAGATCATTCAGTAAAAAAATTAAAAAGAATTCTAATTTCTTGTTTTATTATTAACAAAATATTGATCAAAACAATGACTAATTTTATGTTTTGATGTAATAAATAGGCAGAAATAAAAAGGATTAGATAGCTTAAATAACGAACTATCAGTGAAGAACAACGAAAGCGAAGATAATCGACTTAAAGCTACTAATTTAGAGATTAAACTAAAATAATAAATTGCAGAATCTGATAGGCTCAGAGGATTAGTCGATAATAATCCTAAACTCAGCATAACTAATGAGAACAATAGCAACATTAATAATATTAATAGTTATAAGTTCTAAAATGACACCCTTTCTAACTAATTGAGACTAAAAGATGCAAAGATTGATGAACTCTCTGCATAAGTGAGATAATTAGAGATACACCTCCAACAGAAAGAACAAGAATCACATCATTTGAAAGTCTAACCTGAAATTGAAAATCTCAAGAGATAACTTCGCGAAAGCTAAATTATCAATGATAAGATGATCTAGGAAGAACAAATCAGAAGAGCGAATCTCCTTGCAGAAGAAAATGCCAGAAGAGAAAAGGATCACGCTGAAGAACAAGTCAAAAGAGGAAAACATGACTAGATTGATTAGCTCACTATTGAGAATATCAATCTCACAAATTAACTCAAAATCATGAGTTAAGATTCAAGAGATTACGCTGAGAGATGCGATAATTATCAGTTGAAGCTAAGAGTTTAAGAAGAAGAAAAAGCGAAGCTTTAAGCTTAAATTAAAATTTTAGAAGAAGAAAAGCTGAGATAGTAGCTGAATTAGACTTTCTTGAAAGGGATTGAAGACGATGTTGCTAGATTATAGCAAGAATTAAGAGGATCTGAGAATGAAAAAGCAAGGTTGCTTCAATAGCTTAGAGTCTCCGATGACGAGAAGTTTAGATTACAAGGTGAAATCAGAAAAATTGAAGACGAAAAATTCAAGATTATGTCTTCAGTCAAAGCTTTAGAAGAAGACAAGCAGACACTGTAAAACAAATTTAAATCAGGCGATGACGAGAGAGCTCGACTCTAGATTTTGTTGAAATTAACTGAAGAAGATAAAGTACGATTGTAGAATCAATTGAAAACATTACAAGATGAGAAGATTCAGTTGTAGCTGTATCCAAAGGGATCTGATGAAGATATCGCAAGATTGAAAGTTTAGTTGAAGAATTCAGAAGAACAAGTATCAAATCTGAATTTGAGGATTTTCGGATTAGAACAAGATAAATCAAGATTGCAGTCAAATGTTAATGGGCTAGAAGATGAGAAATCACGGTTGAATTCATTACTAAGATTAGCTGAAGATGAAAGAAATCGATTATAACTTGAAAGTGGAAAATTTAAAGGTTTCGCCTCTGAAACTGAATTGAATTCTAAAATACTTGATCTTTCGAAGTAATTGCAAGCTAAAGACAACGAATTACTTCGATTCAATGGCTTTGAACCTCGCTACATTGAGTTGCAAGCACAAAACAAAGATTTAATCTAAAAAGTGAATAATCTACAAGCGACGAATAATTCCTTGCAGAGCCATTCCAGGAAAGCATCGACTGTTGTTGTGAATGAATATTTGTCTTCTCCTAATATCCATGCGAACACAGCCTTGCCAACACAAACAACAGATGCTGCTCATTGGAAAAAACAATACGATAACATGCATACCAGAAGTATCTAACTTTGCGAATAGCTTGAAGAGATTCAGAGACTTGTGTATCTCAAACAGACGCAAATCATCGGATTAGAGTAAGCAGAATTAAAAAAAAATATCCTTTACAATATTGAAAGGAGGGGATTTATTCGTAAAACTCAAATTCTTTTTTTCAATTAGGAATTAGCTAGGACTTATGCAATAAGACATTGACAACTAGATGAAGCTAAATGAAGAGTTATAGAAGCAAAAATCAACTGTATCTCCATCTGAGATTGCTGCTTTGAACTCTGAAATAGCGAATTTGAATTCACAAATTGTGAACTTGAGGTCTGAGAATATTCGCTTGAAAGCAGAGTTAGATAGCTTGAAGGATCAGTCCAAAGAAGTTATTGTGCTTAGAAGCGAACTGTCGGAATTAAAATTGAAAGCACTGAATTAACCAAATTAGAGTACCATTCAGGGATTAGAAGCACAGATTTCAAGACTTCAATTAGCCAATCAGTTAATCAAAAATTCAATGTTATTTCATATATTTTCATTCTTAACTTATTCTCCTTTGCATCCAATAGGCAAAAGGAAGAAGAGCTTAATCTAGCCCGCTCTTAAAATCGATTGTCTACACCGAATAATCATGGTTTTATTCTTGAATTACAGTAACAGCAAATTTTCTTAGTTATTTCAGAAAATTCTTGAAAAATTAACCCAAATTAATAGGGAAAAGGAGCATGAAGTGCAAGACCTGAAGGTTAGATTGGCTCAATACGCAGATAAAAACGCAGAGCTGACGACGCAACTGATGTATAATAAAAACTAGAACCTCTTCAACGACGAAGAGTCACTCTCTCTTAGTCAGAGCACGTAACAAAAACATTCATAACAAAATTGATTTTTATCACATAAATAACTTACAAAATTTGGAATCCTCAAAAAAAGGAACAAAGATCAGATAATCTTACGGTACAGAAAAGAGAACAAAAGGCTAGACTAAGAGCTTCAAGAACTCAAAAACCTTGAAAGGTCCGTTATTTTAGTTTTAAATCAATTTGAATAAATACAATTGATATGATAAAATCAAATGTAATATTTTATGTTTTCTTGCAGGCTTTCTTTGAGGGAGAACTATGGTGGAGCTAACAAACAAAGAGGCTGCAATTACGGATGCTGACACTGATATACATTACGCTTAGATCACTGAATAATGATAATATTCTTTTTTGTGTTGCTCATTTTTTTTCTTAACATTGATAAAAACGATAAGTAAATAATAATGAACTAGTTTTAAAATACAAAGCTGCTAACTCTCCCTGGAATTGCACATATTTGAAGTTTTACAATCCATCACCCATTCTCTATCACCTTTAAATATATATTTCCAGCAATTAAATTTAATTGAAGGTATTTTAGAAAAAGTACAAATCAATCCAGTGCAATTTCTTGAATTACTTAAAATAACACAAGTTTAATGTTTTATTTTTCAAAAGAATGAATCCACATAAGGCACATAAAGAGGAGGATAACTTATTATAATTGGATAAATAAACACTTTAAGAAAGAAAGAATTGAAGAAAGAGAGAGAGAGAGAGAGAGTGAACGAAATAAAATAAAAATAAATTCTTAAATAAATAGAAACGCAATCAAGAAGGATCTTTTTTATCAAAAGAAAGTAAAAGAGACACACACATACATAAATATCATGAATCACTCCATGGCTTAGCAGCTAGCAAATCGCTCTAATGTATTTGACAAGAGTGAATTCTTCAATAGTTCAAATCAAAATGGAATCCCCTTCAACAGCAACAACAACGGGAATCTTGCATAATCCAATGTGGCACAGACACCCTATGCAATCAGAGAAATGCATTAAGAATATACCAAAGATTCTACTATCGTCAAGCTCATCACTTCCAATGCTCCTGGTTCCGTCACATAAGTTAGTCCAAGCAGGATCCCTGTCCTAGGAAACAGTAACAATGTTGGCAGACCATTGCAGTATACTCCTCCTAGAAGCAATATGATAGCTTATAGATCAAGTGAATCGCCAAACAGATACGTCACTGAATAAGTATCGCCTGGCAGGACAGTACTTTACAACCAGAGATAGATTCCCTTGACAGTTGTGAAAGAGCAGATTCCCGTGTACATTATTGAGTAGCAGAGATAGCCAG
>Ga0302271_10001447_pt1 | contig 22764 bp, 30 predicted proteins | sample III_Bog_N1_1_FD_198767 | JGI IMG/M metagenome (GOLD analysis project Ga0302271, IMG submission 198767) | Peat permafrost microbial communities from Stordalen Mire near Abisko, Sweden - III_Bog_N1_1 | ecosystem: Environmental > Terrestrial > Soil > Wetlands > Peat | place: Sweden: Abisko... | reverse complement strand
ATACAAAAGATGAAGAAGACATCATTATGGAAAAAGATAAAAAGAAATTAGACGATAAAGAAACAATGGCTAAAGAAAAGAAAGAAGAGCCTAGTTCTGATAAAGTTGATAAGAAAAGTTACAAAGAGGATGGTGATCCTAAAGACGACAGCAAAGACCCCAAGGATGTGAAAGATACTAAAGATGATAAGAAATTTTCATTAGATGCTTATGCTGATTGTGGGGCTATCTTAGAAATGTTGAAAGATGAAACAGAGGATAATGTTACTCTTGCAAAACAGGTAATGAGTACAATGTCCGCTTCTGATATTGTTATGAATTTTGTTAAAATGTCAAAAGAAAATAAATCCTTAAAAGACGAAAAGGCAAATAAAGAGAAAGATGATAAGGACAAAAAGGTATTTGCTATGTTAGCAAGTATTAAAAATTCTGTGGATTATCCAACGTTAAAGAAACTAGAAGCAGAAGCAGACAAACTTTCTTTGTCTGAATTAGATGGAGAATTTTCAAACAAGGTAAAATCTTTTGCCAAAGATGAAAATGTAACCGTAGAACATTTGATTTTTGCAAATTACGATAATATATACGGTGATACAAAAAATGAAACGGTTGATGATATTATCAAAAAATACATTAATTAATTTAAAGGAGAAATAAATTATGTCAGGATATATGATTGAAAAAAGAATTAATGCAAAAGACAATGACGCTTTAAACAGAAGCGCGGTTTGTGCAACAGATGTTGATGGTGGTACTCTTGTTTCCATGTCTTCTTATGCAAATGGAGTGTTTACGGTTGCAAAGTCAACAAGTGGAAGTGGTCTGTACATGGCATATAACCCATCAGAGCATTTTACAAAAATTGGAACTAAGTTGTTTGCCGGACTTTCAGAAGATCCAAGAGATTATACTAACTTAGCAACAAGAACTCTTGATGTTTTTGAATTAAAAGTTCATGATATGGTCGGTTTAACTGATGGAAATATCGCTTCTGGTGATATTACGAGTGTTACAGTTAACTCATATCTTGAGCAGGATTCTACTGGATTTAGAGTAAAATCGACACCTACAGCAAGTACAACTTCATTAAAGGTTCTTGCAATCGGAGTACAGCCATTTCCTCAGGCTGGTATTGGAATGGAATTTGCAAAACTTTATATTTGTGAAGTAGTACAGAATTAATTAAATAGATTATAAGGAGATTATATAGATGAAAGAATTTAAGACAGCAAAAATTTTTGCGGAAGAATCACCAGAATTATATAAGGTGTGGAAAGATTATTCAGATCATTATCTTTTCGAAGATAGAGGAATCAAAGGAAAGCAGTTTAGTAGCATTTCTTTAGGGGACAAAGAAAAAGTAATTAATAAATTATTTGCGGAAGAGGTTGCTCGCAGATCAAAGGTATCTCTCTCTGATTATGATAACAACGACACCATGCATTATTCTATTAATCCAATGGTGAAAGCATTTGCGGATGCAATTTATGATAAAATGATCGATATGATTATTCCAGATGTAATGAATACATCAGTTAGTCTTATTTCAGAAGTTGTAAACGTAGATTGGGGCGATAGCGCAAAGTTTGATCTTGAAAATAATGCATTGTATAATGTATCAAAAGCCGGATTCAGACAGAGAAATGCAATGTTCCAGAGACTTGAGAATCAGACTGTAACAGTAGTCCCAGATAATTATGAGGTTTCTACTCAGTGTACATTATTTGAAGTCTTAACTGGAAGAAAGATGATTGCAAAAGAAACCATGAAGGCGGCTTTATCTATTCAGGCTGAAATTGCTAATGGTGCTTGGTCTGCATTTGATACTGCTTGTTCAGCTTCTACTGTTCCTTCTGCTTTAAAAGTTACTAATTATACTCAGCCAACAGCTGTAACATTAGCTGATACTGTAACAGCATGGAATCAGGGAAGAAAAGCGGTATTTGCTGGAACTCCTCTTGCTTTAAATAACATTTTACCATCTAATGCTAACTACAGATATACTCTTGATGACGCTATGGTAAGATTAGGTTATATTCCAAACTTTATGACATATGACGTACTTCCAACACCAAACTTTGCAGATTATACATCTACAACTTATGGATTGAAGTTACCTAATAACAAAATTTATGTTGTATCTCCTGCTAGTGATAAAGTTATTAAGATCGCTATGGGTCAGTCACTTACAATAACAAGTGGTATATTTGAGAACGCTAACTTGTCTCAGACTATTACTACAACTAAAGCATGGGGCGTTGTGGCGGTAACAAACTCAATCGCTGGCGTAATTACTACATCTGTATAATTTTGAGTTTAATCGAGGGAGTTTATTAAATATAGACTCCCTTTTACATATTAATAGGAGAATTATATATATGGAAGAAGAAAAAGTTGTTTCTACTAGAGGAAGAAAGCCAAAGGTAGAAAACACAGAAAATATATCTACAGATAATGATATTGTTAAAAAATTAATGGAACAGGTGCAAGAATTAGCAAAACAGGTTGAAGATTCTAAATCAGAAAAAACAAACTTAGAAAATCTAGTTAGTGCTTTAAAATCTAATAAGTCGGAAAACGCAGATAAAAAGAACCTTCCTAAAAAGGTAAAAGTAATGAGTCTTGTGCCAAATTTATATAACTTAACCACTGGAGAATCTGGACATGGGAAACCATTTACATTTAATGGAATAGGTAGTGTTATGACTATTAAGACGAGTGATCTTGAAGATATTTTATCTATTCCATCTTATAGAAAGCAAGCAGAAGAAGGATATTTTTATATATTAGATAAAGAAATTGTAGAAGATCAGGATCTTACTGAATTTTATGAAAAGATTTGCAATGAAGATCAGATTAATCATATAGTCTCGTTAAAAGATGAAAGTTCTGTTGTTATGTTTAAAGGATTAAATAAAGAAGTGCAGGAATCTATTGCTGTTAAAATTGCAGAAGAAATGGTAAAAGGAAAAAAGTTTGATAGAAATAGAACCGCTGAAATTAAAGAAGAATGTGGATTCGATATAGATCAGATGGCGGTAGAATTAAAGAAAAATGGTAATATAAAATAATATAAAATTTAAAGATAGGAGGCGATGTAGTTGACACCATTTACAGATATATATTCATTTGCTATTACAGAAATAACAGATTATAAAGTACAAAAAATGATTTCTGCTGATATAAACTCATACTATAAATATATGATGTCTTTATTATTAAAAGGTAAAAATATATTTTCTGATTGCCTTCAATCTTTAGATTATATAAGTCAAGTAGAAAATAACGTTACTATTTGGTATTTTGTTAATACATTAACGGATTCCGAAAAAAGTATTCTTGCTGATATAGTCACAATTGGTTGGTTCAAACAACGGATACAAGATTTATTGGCATGGCAGGGTAAAATATCAGATCCTAATTTTAAAGATATGAATGTAGAAATTAAACAGAAATCAGATTACCTATTTAAACTATATGAGCAGTTGTCAAGAGATAAAGAAACATATTTTGCAGAAAAAGATAATTTTAATAAATTAGATTTCTTTGGAGGTCTATAATGGATTTCTTAAATGTTTATATGAATAACATATGGCAAACTCCAAGTGATTATTATAAAGATTTTGATCAGGCATTTATGGATTCTTATTGGGATGATACTACTCAGATAAGAACAATTAAAGAGCAATCTTATCCATTTAGTGATGTTTATACAGAATATGAGTGTAGAGTTAGTACAGTCACAGATTTTAAAACAAACACCAACAAAGTTGATGCTGATTATATTAGCGTTTTATTTAAAGATATTGATCATCCACTAAATAATAGAGGTCAGAAATATTTATATAAACCGAATGGAATAGATGATAATTATTATTTATGCTATGATAAATTAAATCCATTAAGTCAGACTGCTAATTTTAAATGTATTCGTTGTAATAATTATTTAACATTTCTATTAGAAGATGGAAAAATAATAAAAGAACCATGTTTTGTAGGATATGAATATACATCAATTAGAAATAATGTTACAAAAGATGCTACTACTCCAGAACGTAGATTGGTATGTCTAGTGCAAGGCAATAATAATACAAGTGGTATTAAAATAAATCAGAGGTTTATATTGCAACATTCTCAGGCGTTTAAAATTACAGAAATGAATGTGTTAAATCAAGAAAATAATAATACCGAAGAAGTTACCATGTATACATTTTATATTGAGTGGAGTTCTATCTTATCAGCAGTGGATAATCTTGAATTAAATATTGCTGATTATTATCAATCTAAATATACTGTAAAAATTAATTCATCTGATCTGTCATTAATAACTGGTTCAACTGGACAATTAACCTATGAGACAACATTGAATGGTGTAATCGTCACTGGTGTGCCTGTGAAGTGGTCTACAAGCGATTCTAATGTGATTACAGTTGACAGTGGTGGAAATTACCACGCGATTGGTTTAAGTGGTTCTACAGCGGTTATAACGTGTTATATAGATAGTAATACAAATATTAATGATAGCATAAATGTTGCGGTTGCTTCAAGTGCATCTACGACAAAAGAATTAATTATAAATCCTATAACTATTCCGAGATTAACAACTGGTGATGTACAGTTAATAAATTATGGAATATATATTAATAATGTTTTACAATCTGATGTAGTGACGATAACACCTAGCGGTGCATCAAGTACATGTTATACTTTAACATATGATACAAATTCAGTGTACGTAACAAATGTTACGAAGTCTATGACACCATTAATATTAACATTTACAAGTGGTTTATTATCTCAGCAAGTATCTATAACGTTAGGAGGTTTAATTTAAAATGGGAAATCAAAATGGAAACAGTACGATAGCTTATAATAATTTTAAATTAATGCCTAAGATACCATATATGATATTTGAGAAATTAATAATGAATACCAGTGATTCTGCGGAGAATATGTGGAAAGCAATAAAATATGCAACAACAGATGCAGTTAGTAAACCCAACTTAACATTTAAGCAGAAAAAAACAATGTTGTGGACACCAGATGCGGTAAACTCTTCACAGGAAAATCTATTTAATGTATTTTTGAAAGCATTAGTCCCTAGCTCATTAAACACAGCGGGGGAACAAATACAATTAAGGATATATAAACTTTTAACAAAACCATATAGTAACACAGAAGCTATTATTGCATATCAGTTTGATATTATTACTCAAGAAGCTACTTGTATGATATTAGATGAAGATGGAATTATGGTAGAAAGGGTTGATTATATTGAAGCATGTTTGCTTGATATCTTAAATGGATCTGATATAAATATTGGATCAAGTAAATTTTCTTTTGCTCCTATTGATCCTATGACTTCTAATACAATAAATTCTTCATTTTCAATAGATAATAGTAAGTCTCTGTTTGGAACATCAATGAGATTAGCATTGAGATATGTTAATGCGGAAACAGGAGGTTTATGTGGCGGTTAATATTAAACAATTAGAATTGTTATATTTTCAGAATGATGAACCTGTTCCGTATAAACTGAAATGTGGCGTTGAGATAAATATTAGTCCTATATCTGTAAGAAATTGGGGATTATTTAATAATTGTTTAGATTGTTTGAGAATAAATAAGAATGAGATAAATGATATAGATATTATTCAAATGTTTTATTTAGACTTTTTAAATAAAATTATTTCTTCTGGAACGGAGGAATCAAATCAATTTAAGTATAATCTTGCATGTATATTAAAATTTTCTATGGATGTAAATTATTTTTTAATATCTACTGAAAATGGTAAATCGGTAATTGTGGTATGTGATGAAAATAGAATTATATTATATAAGATGTATCCAAAAGATTTTGATGATATAAAAAAGATAATATTATATCAGAATATACCCAATTATGATGATAGATATCTTGATCCAACAATAAGAAAAGCAATTGAGTCATACAATAAAACAAAGTCACAAAATCAAATTTCTCCTACACTGGAGAAACAAAAGGTTTTTGTAATAAGTAAAACCGGAATGTCAATGGAAAGAATTAACAAAATGACATATCGTACTTTTATACAGATATATGATTTTAATATAAAAGATGATTTATATTTAATCAGAAATATGTATAAGACAAGTTATAAGTATGATGTAGGCGAAGAGATTTTGCACCCTTTATATGAAAAAGAAAAGGATATCTTTGATGAAATATTTATCGACGCTGATAGTTTTACAAAAAAGATACAAATGTAAATAAATACTAACTTAATAAGGAGATTAATTAAAAATGGGAAAAAGTATATTAGCAATTGGTACTTTTACAGGTTTCGACCTGAGTACAAACAATATTGTTTTTACATCAAATTCATTAACGACTGCAAATTTTGATATTGGAATTACAATGGATGAAATCCGTGGTGGAAAAGGCAATTCTCTACAGGGATATCTTCCTCACACAACAAAGTTTGATGTAAAAGCAGAAGATTCATTATTTGATTTAAACTATGTAGCATTAAACTGTGGTGGTGGAATTACGGCTGGTGCGGATGTAATGAACATTGAAACTATTACTACAACCGTAGCAAATACTATTACGGTGACAAATATGCCTGTGGCTTTAAGTGGAAACACAGTAGTATATGGTTGGTATAAATTATCTTCTGATACAACAGATTCTTGGACAACTATAACCTTTACTGGATCAAGTGCAACTGTTTCTGGACTTGCAAGTGGTACAACGGTTTGTGTAAAATATTTCTATACAAATTCTACGGCCAGACAGTTTACTCTTAGTTCTAGTTTCGTTCCAACTATTATTAGAGCTGAAATTGCATATACTTTATATGCTACATCTCAGAGCGGAACAGCTTCTAGTGCGGCAGAAATTGGTAAACTTATTGTACATATTCCACAGTTCCAATTTTCTGGTACACAGTCATTCGCAGTAACGAGTTCTGGAAAAGCTACAACGGCACTGAATGGTAGTGCACTTGTAAACTATAGTGGAAGTTGTGCCGGAACTGGATATTATGCATTAATTAAAGAAGTTATTACAAGTAAAGGAACATTTGATAATGTTGTGAAACTTGGTGTTGCTGATGGCGACATTGAGATTACTGGAACTGGAACAGAGACAATTCAGGTTTATGCATTTTATAATGATGGTACTATTCCTAGTAAAGTAGATAATAGTTTACTTACATTTACTTCTGGAACTACTGCTACAGCAACTGTTGGTTCTCATACTGGATTAGTAACCGGAGTGGCAACTGGTACGAGCACTATTACTATCGTTGCAACTACTAAGACATCACTTTCTACTAAAGCAGTCGTAACAGTATCATAATATAGTTTTATTCATCCTGTCAAGTATATTTATTATATTTGGCAGGAATTACATAAAATTAAAAGGGGTGATTTATGAATTGCGAATATTCGAGTCCTTTAGAACCAGATGAATTTAATCGACATTTTTTATTTTGTAAGATAGAAAAGAATAAGTGTCCGTTAATAAGATTTTGTTCGACAATAAGAGATATTAAAAATATAGATGGTTATGAGGGGTGTACAGTGAAGAATGATTATATAGATAAGAAAGATTATTCTAGTAGTACTCCTAATAAAGTATTATTTGAAAAGAATGGAATGCTATATGTAGAAAATGGAGATTTTACAGAAAGTGTTAAAAATCCATATCTAATCGTTCCAAAATATGTAAAATTATTAAAAAGTAAAAATGGCGAATACTACGTCAAATAAATTATAGAGAGGGTGTATTGTAGATGGTCATTCAATTGGCTGATTTTAAAATGAAAATAAATAGAAATGAGGTGGCTATCTATGAATAACTTTTCTGTAAATATAGCCTTTACCTCAGATGTGGCAGATTATGAATTACTCACAAATAGTTTAATTAAAAGCGCAATTAAAACAAGACTTGGAATTTCTACAGACGATGAATATTTAGCATTATTAAAAAATGGTATTGGGAATATGGGATTTTGTGTATTTGGTGATACCAGAATAAGTATTAATAATGAACCATATGATTATCAAGAGCCTATTCAGCATATTGTTGCAGGGGATAATAATGTTAATCCTAACAATTTGATTACTTCGATTAAAGTAGAAAAGACCGGTGTATCCGGCACATTCTATTTTAGAATAGGTTAAGGAGATTATATGGAATTAGATTTGAATCTTCTAACCGCATTTGGACGTAGTAATATTCAGAAATATGATAGCACTAAAATTGGAGTTGTAGGAACTATTTATATTGACTATGATGAAAATGTTGGATATTTATGGAATAGTTTTATTAAAGATTATGATATAATATTCAATAAAGATTATATAAAAGGGTTAGTATTTCAAGGCATATATGATGTTGCTACTGGACTTCCAGATTTGAACACAGTATCTAAAGCAATTGGTGATTTCTGGATTAGTACGGTTGGAAATTGGTTAATTTGGAATGGCACAACATTTAATGAGATTGATAGCAGTTTGGTAGATAATGGTACAATTAGAGTTTCTGCTACAAAATATTTATCTATATTAAACGGCATATATTTAGCTGATAGTTCTAATGGTAATATAACACTCACAATTCCGTATGCTACAACAGATAATAAAAATGAATATGTTAAGGTTATTAAGGTCAGTACCGATAATAATATTGTAAAAGTTGTATGTGATAGAGCTGGACGTGAATTTGATTTAACATCTCAATCTGATTATATTGGATTTGTCTCATCGGGTTCTGTTGATTTAGATTGGATTGTAGACGAAGATAGAAGAAAATCAGAACCAGTTAAATATATTGAATTAGTTGGATCTGATGTATTATCATCTCGTGCTGAAAACAATTGGAGATTAATTCCAAATGGTTCAGATTTATTTCTGCAAAGATATTTTAATGATCAGCCAGCTACAATTACGACTATTGGAAATGGTGTTACTGCATATAAATATACATTAAAAAATACAAGTGGAAGAGTATCATTTCATAACACACAAGGTCAGACTAAAACTATGATATCTCCGTCTAAGGATTCATCAGGTATTATTGTAGGAAATCCAGAGGGCAGAATATCACTTGTAAATAATGGTGGGTTGTATGATGTAAATTTTGATCAGACTGAATTAACAAGCGTTGTTAATGCTTCAATTTCTGAGTCAATGTTGGGTAATAAATTTTCTTATAATTTAATTTCAGATAAAACTCAGGCTATAAAAAGTGGTACGATAAATCTCAAATATGTTCCCATGGGTACTAGATTTAGATTTGTGGCTCAAGATTTGAATGGTAATATTTTAGAAGAAAGTATAGGCGAGTTTGATTTTGAGTCTAATGTAATAAAAGGTGGACAGGTTGTTATAGCTGGAAGTAATACTATAAATTTATTAGAAGATTTAGTTTTACCACCTAAGTATGAATTTATGCTCACATTTTATTTTAGTACAAATGTAACGATAACTGGTGCTACTATTAATTTAAATGATGGACTAGGATTAAGATTTTTGCCTACATTTTCTTATAATTATTTAAGTGGTAATCCTCATACAGTTGTGAATGATAATAATATTAAAAGTATAATTGATAGTTTGGTTAATACGGACAGAATTGATTCTTATGCTGTTTATAATGGTATTTATATATCGTCTGCTGATTTAATTTTAAATAAAAATCATATTAATCATACAATAGTATTCGATCATACAACTGGAACGGTAAAATGTAAAATTGATACTACTGGTATATTTAATCAAGGTGATAAATTAACATTATATTCTAAATATGCTACAACAAAATTTATTGATATCGACACTGTGGACGTAATAGAGATTAAACGTGACGAGGTTTTAGATATACAGAAATCTCAAGATGGTTCGTGGCATATCTTAAATAAATTTTTAGGTGAAGGGTATGGAGAAAAATTATATTATTTTACCGATAGCACAAATTCTTTAACTATACAAAATATAAAATCTAATATCTTAAATTATGATTATATTATAGATTGGAATATGGGTCAGAATACGTTTAATTTTAACGTTGACACAATAGGAAATTATTATGTTTATTTTATAATTCCTACATGTTTTGGTATTACTGGATATAATTATTCTGGAAACATTATCCTAAATGGAACAAGTTATGATATATTTATATCTAAAGCTATAGAAATATTTACATCATTGTCTAAATCTATAATTATGAATATAACTACAGACGCTTTGGCTTATACTGATATTCCTAATAATCGTGAGATATTGATTGGTGATGGAACGCAGACTGGAATAAAAGGTAGCGGTGTATTAATTGATAATGTAAACAAAAAGTATGGAATAATCGCAAAGAATATATTAGCATCACAACCGTTAATGTCTACTACCGATACTATATTATTATTTGATACAGATGATACGAATATGACATATGATGGATCTAGTTGTGGATTATCTTATGCTGATGGCATATTTACGAATACATCTGGGACTATTATTGTATTAAGTATATCATATCAGATTGGTGATAATAGTAAAGTAAAAACATATATAAAAACAAATAGTTATCAATATTATACGAATAGTATTAATATTACGTTGCTCATTAATGGAACGTTTGAAATACATGGGTTATCTAGTGAAGATACAACAGTAAATAATTCTGTTCAGATAGTAAGGTTAATTTAAAATCAAGGGGTGGTTAATTCCATCCCTCTTACATAATAAGGAATAAATATGAAAGAAAGATACATTAAACAAGGAGACATTTTCTTTTGTTCGGATATAGCAGATACAATAGGTTCAGAGCAAAAATGGAATAGACCTGTCATTATAATAAGTGTGAAAGCACTCAATAAGGGTAGAGAAAATGTTATCGTTATTCCTATAACAAGTGAAAAAAAGATTGACATGGTAACACATTATTCACTCAATAATGATGATTATCGTTTTTTAACATATGAAGATAATACTGCCTTATTAGAAAATCTCAGTGATGTTTCTAAATGGAGGCTTGGAGAGAAGTTTGGTAAATTGACAGCAGATGATTTAAAGAATATAATTGAATTGACAAAATATTTATTCAAGGATTACTATATTGACAATCCAACTCAGTTATGATAAAATGTAATTGAGAGAGGGGGAGAAATATGAAGAAGTTTACCACTTATTTATTTTCATACATATCCATATTTAGCTTATTATATTTTACTATTAAATATTATGCAAATGGATTTTTAAATTTTAATCAGAGATATTTATTTTTCTGGACGTTTTTAGTCATGATCATACTTGTTACACTGATTATAGGATTAGTAAATAATCATGAATTAAGAATATTAAAGAAACAGAATAAGAAATTGTTAGATAATAATGATGAATTATTAAGCAAGAATGAAGAATTAATTGGACTAGTAACAAAAATATTAAATAAAAGCGATGAATATAGCAATGAAATATTAGTAACACTTTTAAATTCAAGAGAAGTTTCACTTGACATTTATAATAAAATGGAAAAAGGAGACAATAATCGTGTGGTATGACAGAAATTCTTTCGAGAACAACGAAGATTATGCCATACGCGTACTAGAAAGGTTTGGCATATCTAAATATTATTTTATTGCAGATGGATATGGGGGTTTATCTTTATTGATTTCTAAAAACTTACATTCTTATAAAATAGATTGTGATAAAAACAGAGAAGAAATGGTTATAAAAAGAAAAGTGAAGAAGAACGAAAAAGAGTATTTAAGGGAAGTAAAATCATTTAAAATAGATTCCATATATGAAGTCATAAAGTGGATTTTTAAAGATAGTCAGATGGTGCTATAATATATTGACACATACTTTAAGATATGATATAATTTGTCTTGGAGGCGTGAAGTATGGAAGAAGAAAGAAAGTATACGATTTATTTGCATAGATGTCCAAATGGTAAATGTTATGTTGGAATGACGAGTCAAAGCATCAATCAAAGATGGAAAAATGGATTAGGCTATAAAAATAATAAAGATTTTTATTCGGATATTTTAGAATATGGATGGGACAACATCGAACATATTGTATTAGAAGAAGGCATATCAAGAAAAGATGCTTGTGAATCTGAAAAATATAATATTAAGAAATATAATTGTATTTTCCCAAATGGATATAATATTGCAATTGGGGGTGATTTACCATGGAATTTAGGAAGTGCTTCGTCAATATATCAACTGTCCAAGAATGGAAATATAATTAAGAAGTGGTGTTCAATGAAAGAAGCGTCTGACTTTTTAAAAATAACAAAAACTGCAATATGTGATTGCTGTTCTATGAAAATGAAATTAAAAAGTGCTGGTGGATTTTATTGGATATACGAAAAAGATTATTTAAATATGACAAAAGAGAATTATGATAAATTGATAGATGAGTTAAATAAAAACAAAACCACAAACAAACCAGTACTACAGATAGATAAGTTTGGAAAAATTATAAAAAAATGGAAATCTATATGTGAAGCATCTAATAGTTTAGGGTGTAGTTTTGGAGCAATTTCTAGTTGTTGTAATTTAAATTATAAAAAATCAAAAACATGTATTGACTATATATGGTTAAAAAAAGAAGATTATGATTGTATGAGTAATGAAGAATTTAATAATGAAATAAAAGAAAGAAATGAAAACAATCGTTATTCAAAAGAAGCAAATAATAAAATATCAATTGCAAACAAAGGGAAAATAAGAACAGAAGAGTCAAAAATAAAAATGTCTCTGACCAGAAAAGCAAGATTTAAAAGTGGAGAGTTAGTTCCTTATATGAAAGGAAAGAAACACTTAAAAGAAAGTATATACAAGATGTCAAAGTCTAGCTTAGGAAATGATGCATGGAAATATGTGGATTATTCAAAGATAAAAGGAGAAAATAATCCAAATGCAAAATGGATTGTTTGTGATGGATTAATTTTTAAAATGTGTATCAGTTGTTCTAATTATTACGGAGTATCAAAATCAACCATATCAAACGCAATAACTGGAAATAGAAAAATGCCACAAAAATACATCGACCGTGGTCTGCGTTATTATAATCCAGAAACTGATAAAGATTTACCTATTTATCAAAAACCTATTGACAATGATGATAATGTGTAGTATGATACTAAATAGAAAAGGAGGACTGTATTATGTATTATCACAAAGATATTGTCTGGAAAGAGGGTTTTGATGATATTGTAAAAAATATGTTAAAAATTAGACTCATAAGGATGAAGTATGAAAATATTTCTGGGTTTGATGAAAGAAGAACCTCTAGTGTAATAAAATGGTTAAAGCATAATCAAAAAGAATACCAAGTTTCTGAATTAAGGGTGTCTGATAACATTATAGATCAGTTTACAATATATTTTAATTATGGAGAATCGGTATATTATATTGGATTTAGTAATAAGTATGACTATATAAATAGCTTATTTTATTTAAGATTAGACTGTATAAAAAAATGGGAAAATAATTATATCTGTAAAAATAAACCAGTTGAAGATTATGTGAGCATTGATGATGGTAAAAATTTTGAAAAAATTAAAAGAAGTAAAAATTGTTATTCTTATACAGTAAAAGAAATGAAAGAAGAACTGGGAATTTCTGATGACACAAAGAGATTCAATTAAATATTGTGTGTCTTATTATAATTTAGGAAAGGAGGAATAATAAAATGGAATTAACATATATCGAAAAGAAAAAAGTAGATCCCAATGATAATGGTGGTATTTTTAATGTTGGTGATATTTACGAATATCGTGAAGGACTTATGCAATTAATTTGTATTGAAAACGAAATGATTACATTTTTAGTTGCAGATATGAAGAAAGAAGGGGAAAATGATTGTAGACTTAAATCTGTAAAATTAAGATGTACTATCCAATTTCTTGTAGATGATATTAAATCTAACAAGGAAATAAAACTTGTAAAGAAATTCGATCAGATGATGAAAGAGTTACAGAGATAATTTATCGTTACATAGTTTATAACTAGAATAGTAGTTTAATTAATTATTGTTCTAGTTATAGTAATAAAAAACATAGGGTTGTGCACCGACCACAGAAGGAGATATAAAATGGATTTATTAAAAGAGCATATGAATATACTGGAAAAATTGACCGGAATTGCAAGTAAGGAAACCAAGTTTGAAGAACGTGGTCAATTTCTAAACGTTCAGAAGATGGTGCAATATGAAATTGATATTATTAATGATTTAAAGAAGATTAATAATGTTGAGGCACCTTTAAAGTTTAATGTGTTAGATTTTTATAAATTCACTTTTGATGAAGGAATTTCAATAAGACGTTTAGTATCAATAGACGGAAGGGGTCTATTGTTTTTTGGAGTATCCGAAGATCGTACTCATACATACACTATTATTTATGATATCGATGATCTTTTAAATAATGATAAATTTAAGGTTGAATTTTTTAAATCTAGTTGTGATGTTTTAGGAGATATCTCAGAAGATAAGTCTAAAACAGAACTGCAAAATATTATTGAAAGTTATATTGTTTATGGAGCCAATAAGGAAGATTATAAAATTGGTATTTATTGTAATAGTTGTGAAGTGCATAAAATTAAAGAACAAATTGAAAATATGTTTGATATAAAATTTTCTGATAAGGAAACTAAAATCAATAATATTACTATTGGTGTTTATCAGTGTACTGATATCAATCGTGGTCAAAGAAATAATGCTATAATTTGGACTAATAGAGTTAAAGCAGATGATTTTAATGCAATTGGAAGACCATCTTTAGATAAAGGATATTTAGTAAAAAAGATAGAAATTAAATAAAAATAATCATTGACAACCTCATGTCTGATGTAGTATAATACTCGTTAGAGAGTGAGGTTGTGTATTATGATTGAAATATTAAGTTTGAAAGAATTTTTAATGTTGTTTGGATTTAGCATGTTGGAAATGTTTATTTTATTAATGTTTGCTAAAATAGTGGAGAACATAAAAGGAATAAAAGTATGGCATATTTTTATATTCTCTATAGTTACTATTATATGTGTAAATATTAATTTCCCATTTTTAAAACAAATCTTCTTGTTCTTTTCTATGATCTTGTATTTATATTTTGTATCAAAGGAACATATATTAAAATTGATAAAAGTATTTTTTACTGCAAATATATATCTACTATTTTTTGAGGTAATATCCAGTATAATATATGAAAATATATTTAATATAGAATTTTCTAAGGCACCTATTTACAATAGATTAATATTATTAATTCCAGCGAGAATTATTCAAATATTAATACTTTATATATTATGGAGGAAAAATACATTGGGGATGGTCTGGTTTGGTGGAATCAAAGAAGTTAAAAAGAATAAAGAAGTAGTTAAAGAAGAAGTAAAAGAAAAGACGAATCCGTTAAAGATTCTGATAAAGAAGAAAAAGTTAAAGAATAATTAAATAATGTGACATATTTATAACTTTGTGGCGGAATAGGTAGACGCTAGGGATAGGTGAACATTTCCATTAAAATGAAGGTGCAATATGGTCTGTGGGTTCGCTATGTAGGGTGACAAATCCCTACCAGGGTTATATGAGTAAAAAATCAATTGGCGAGATGCCAGACTGCAAATCTGGATAGGTGGGTTCGATTCCCACTTTACTCTTGTGTAATATATTTTTGGAGTTGTGGCAGAGTATGGTTTATTGCACTTGTTTGCTAAACAAGCATACCCATTGGTATCTGGGGTTCAAATCCCTACTTCTCCGTTTTGCCGTATTATCATAACTGGTAAGGAGCGAATTCTGAATGTTCGTGATGCTGAAAGGCACTTGGGGTTCGAGTCCTCAATACGGCGTTATAATTATGAAAAGAGATATAATATATGATAGAAAGAATGCAGATAAGATTACAAAAGTATTTTAAAGAACATACGGCATATTTAATAGTATATTGGTCATATGTTGCAATAACAATAATACCTATATTATTAGTAGGATATCTATTTAATGTTTTACCATTTGTAATAATATCAAGTATATTAGGAAATGAATTGATCAGATATACTTATGGGTTTCATCAGACAGATAATATAAAATGTTTCTTTTTTACAAATTGTATGTTAATTATATTTGGATATATTTCAATAACCATTCCAACCGGATGGTTATTTTTGATTGGTTTATTTTGTATGAGGGATGTTTATCTTAAAGCACCAATTAAGTTGACAATGGAGAATAAGACTCGAGAATGGCACGAGGATAAAATAACTTTGATATTAGCATTTTATATGTTGATATCAATTGTTGGATTATATTTTAAATTAACAATAATAACAAATAGTGTTTTAGCGTCTATAATATTAGTTGACTTGACATTATTTTTAAATAAACGTGGGAGAGGGTGAAAGTTGTGAAATGGGAAACGAATATGATTCTCTAGACGATAGGCTGAAATATATAGAGCAAAATAAAATATCAAAGATTGAAAATGATATTAATACCATTAAGGTTAATCAGACCGAATTAGGAACGATGGTAAAGCAATTTACATCAACAATGGAGAGAGTTTCAGATACTATGGTAACGATGAATTTGGCAATGCATGATATGTCAAATGGCATGCGAGATAGCAATAGAAATTATATGGAACTTGCAAAGAATGTGGACGGAATAAATCAGAAATTTGATACGTTTGAAGATAAAGTTGCAGATAAATTTGAGACTGTAAATACTAGAATAGATAATCAAGATGATAAAACTAAATTAGATACATCTAAATGGGGTAGATGGTTGGTTGAGAGTGGTGGATTGCTACTCTTTGTTGTTTGGGTGTTAACGACAATATTACATGTCGTATAATAAATAATAAAAAGGAAGTGTAATTTATTATGGCTGATGTTGTAAATTGTGGTGGATTATTAATAGATGGATCGGTTATTGTAAAAGATGCAAATAATAATTTAACAGTGGCAGATGCAACCACTACAACTAAGGGTACAGTAATGCAAGCTGTAAAAATAAGGGATTCTGTTGCACCAAATTTGGGAAGTTTAGTAACGGATTTTAATTTACTATTAAATTCATTAAGAGGTGCAGGAATATTAGAAGATAATTAAAGAAGAGAGGGTGTTTATTTTATGTCAAATGTGACAGCTAGTTGTGGATTACCTATTGATAGTGGAACATTAGTAATGGATAGTAGTACAAATCCACCAGAATTAAAAGTGGTAGGAGTGAGTGATGTGAACTCACAGAATATTGTTTATGTGAGTACCGTAGCAAATGGTACGCCGGATGGATCAATATTGAATCCGTTCACAAGTTTATCAGGCGCATTAAGTTATGTTGTTACTAGTGCTTTTACAAGTGTAACAGTTGTGTTTTATGGTGGGACATATACTGAGACTGGAGATGTAACATTCCCAAATATTCCTATTACAATTGAAGGAAATCAGGCTCATCTTACTATAAGCGGAACAGTGACAATTCCAAATCCACATTATGTAAGGAAAGATTTATTCACTACTGCGACTAACGTAGTATACAATAATTTTACAACTGGTGCAAGATGTATCGTAACCGGAGGAAGTATAACTGGTAACATGACCATAAATTCGTACGTTGAAATGAGTGCGGTACAATTAAATGGTGGAGTTATCACAGTTGGTAATACTGGTCAACTATTAGTTAGCCTATGCTCTCCTACAAGTACATTTATATCAACGGGTATGCTTACAATTAATAAGATTAACATGAATACTGGATTTGCAGGATATTTGATTTATTCTACAAATGGACAGGTTACGATTACAGAATCATTAATTACAAATACCAATACTGGATCGGGTGGTTGTATTTCTTGTGTAAATACTGCAAGTACAGTTCCAAATATTATAGAAAATAACTTTTTGATATCAATGGGAGTTGGATATTGTTTAACTTCTGGTAATGCTGTCACAATTTATAGTAGATGCTATATTTCTGGTACAAATACACTTCTGGGATCTGCTCAGTATGGCACGAACAGCGACATAATCGGTGGTGGAACAGTAATGAAGTTAACCTCTGATGCAACTGGAGATATGTATTATAGAAATTCAACCGGATTATTAACAAGGCTTGGAATTGGCACAAATGGTCAGGCACTTAAGGTTAGTGGTGGAATACCAACTTGGACAACATAAACAAATTAAATTAGAACGTCAATGGGGTTATATTTTATAGCCCCATCATACATAAATAGGGAGAATTAAAATGAAAGAATTAAAATTTAGAAAAGTAGGAAAAGAATTTAAGGAATCCGTAGATAGAACAGATGGCATAAAGTTTAGATCATTTTACACACTTTCTGAAATTAGAGGAATTGTAAAGGATATGAAACAGTATGATGAGAAAGTTTTGAGATATTTTTCTAAACTTGTTTCTACTGCTAAGCTTTGTACAAATATTGATTTTACTGGAATTGAAGATGAAGAAATTTATGATATTTGTTCAGAACTCAAATTAGTAGAGGATTTTGAATGTATTATTCCGGAGTTCTTTAAATTAGAAGAAATTGCAAGAGATGATAGTGTAAAAGTATTAAAGGATTTCTTAGATACTGTCAATAAGAAGATTGATAAATTTGATGTAAAAGATATGATAGGTGGCTTTGAAAAGATTAAAGATTTAATTAAAGATTCCGCTAAAGAAGAATCGACTAAAGATGCAAAATGATATTAAAAGTTTAGTAGAATTGCAAACACTATATATAAATTTAGTTAGTCAAGCACTTGATAATACATTGGATAAATTATTAAAAAAGTTAAAAGAATTAATTCAAGATGATGTATATAATTGGAAGTCAGAAAGCGATGATCCATGGGGTTTGCGTAGTGGTCAGACTCTTGGTTTAACATCTGGTATGCGTACCGGAGAATTTTATGATTCGTGGGAAAAGATGAAGCTAATTTTAACTGGTGGATATGTAACGGGGCAGATATCTGAATCATTAGATGTAATGCATCAAGTTGGTTGGAGAGTTCATGAAAATAGGGACGAATTAGCAGAAATAATTAACAGTGGAAATGGATATAATTTTGGTCAATGCGAAGCACGCCCCTACTGGACGGACTGGATTTCATGGGTAGAATTAAACATAGAAGCTATATTTTATAAGGAATGTGTTGATGTTGGACTTCCTTTGCAGAATATGTCGTGGGGTATACAATGATAAAGTGCGGAATAGATGCTAGTTCTAGTTGTACCGGAATTTGTGCTTTTGATGATAAGAAATTAATCGGATATAATAAAGTTAAACCAAATGGTAAGACTATTGGATTTAGAGAAAAAAGTTGTGAAATGATAGAAAGAGTTATTCCGGTTATTGAAATGTATAAACCAGATATAATATATATGGAAGATGTACCAGAATTTGCCAGAACCGGAAGTATGGGTAAAAACATATTATCTCCGTTGATTTCATTGGGCGCAGTGAATGGTATATTTTACTTAGAATTAGTTCATAAGTTAGGATATAATATAGAGTTTTTAGATTTGACAGCATGGAGGCAAGGCTTAGGATTTCCGGTTGGTGGTGCAAAAGGAAGTAATAGAGATAATCAAAAAGATAGAGCAGTTAAATTTGCTAATGAAACATTTGGATTAGATTTATATTATCAACTTGGTAAAAAAAGTGTAAAAGATGATGATGACCCTGCGGAGGCAATCTGTCTATGCTGGTCTAAGATTAATGGATTTTATGATAAAGCAATGGAAGATAGATTAGAAAAGAAACAAATAAAAGAAGATAAGAAACAATTTGGAAGAAAGCCTAAAATATAATGAGACGGAGGTGGTGAGTTAAATGTCGGATTTTGTTTTAAGCACTAAGGTAGGATTAGATACTAGTTCCGTTCAAACACAATTAAATGCAATGTCTAAGAAGTATTCGATCACTACCTCTGTAAAATTAGAGAACGGCTCAACTGGAACGCAAGAATTAACAAAATATCAAGATGCTGTTGGTAATACTGCTACAACTGTAACAAAATTAAATGCTGAAAGTGAACAACTATCTAGCAAACTTACAAACGTAAGAGATAAAAGTGAAAGTGCTAGAACCGGAATAGCCGGACTTGGTCAAGATTTTGCCGAGACTACTGGTAAAGTATTAAAATTTGGTGCGAGTACAGCTGTAATTGGATTATTTACCACTGCGATATATGGTGCAGTATCTGCTATTTTGGAATATGATACTGCTGTAACAAATTTTAAAAAAGTAAGTGATTTAAGTGGTGATTCTCTTAACGATTATACAAAGAGATTAGGTGATTTAGGTGCGCAAGTTGCGCGAACTCGTAAACAAAATAAGTGCGAGTATATATAGTAATATATATAATGAATAGGGTTAATTGCTGGGACTCCCTTAGAGCTTTATAAACTACAACATAAATGGCAACATTAAGTGTGAATGTTAAAAATTATAAAGATTGGGAAATCAGCCTCCAAGATTCCATTGTAATATGGAATAAGGTTCAACGACCATCAAAAGCAAATCAATAAAATAATTATTGATAAATGTAACTAATTGTAGTATAATTAGAATAAGCTGTTTAAACAGACGAAGCGAGTAGAGTACACACTAACGCTAGGTGTGGAAACGCCCTACTCCTATTTAAAAATAGGATGAAGATATGGTCTAGCATATAGGAAACTATATTGAGTTTATTTGATAATAAATTCGTTAAGGAGTAGTGATCCTTAATAAACATAACTGACTGAAATGGTTCAAAATGCAACTGCGTTTAAAAATGCCGGATATTCTAATGAAGATTCTGCAAATTTAGCAAAGTTATCGGCTTAAAGATATTGGGTCGATTAAAATAGGGTGAACTGCTGGAAACTCCTTAGAGTCTTATAAACTACAACGTAGAAATGAAATATATTCAAGCGTGAATGTTAAAAATTATAAGAATTGGACAATCAGCAACCAAGTTCCGAACAGGAGAAGGCTCAACGACCATCAAAAGCAAATCAAGAATTATCTTGATAAATATAACTCTTTCAAAAGAGAATAAGCCACATATGTGGACGAAGCGAGTAGAGTACACATTATGCCAAATGTGGAAGTTCCCTACCCTAGAAATAGGTGAAGATATGGTCTGAACATCATATGAAAATATGAGATTAACAAAATTGGAATATCAAAATGTAGCGGATAAAGAAGTATCCGCTGAAACTGCAAGTAATTTTCTTGTAAGCCAGATGAAAGCATATAATCTTACCGCTACGCAAGCTACTAGTATATTAGATCAGCTTACAAATGTTAGTAATTTATATGCAGTATCAACAAGCGATGTAGCAACAGGATTAACAAAATCTGCGGCGGCTATGTCATCGCTAGGTAACACAAGTGCTGAAACTATTGGACTTGTAACTGCTGGTTAAAATTGTTATAGCCAGAAGACAGATTAAATTGACGGGAAAGATGAGTTGGTAACTTATATCTGTTCATTAATTGAATGGATGCCTAAAGCTTTATATACTAAATTATATAAGTAATTATATAATGGCAAATAGTAATGTATTTGGTATAGTAAAAAATATAAAGATATATGGTCAATCCGCAACGAAGCCTACCATTGTAATATGGAGGAACGCTCAACGACTAAATTCGTGCAATCAATGATAAATTCATTGACAAATATAACTATTTGTATTATAATAGAATAAGCCACATATGTGGACGAAGCACGTAATAGGATTCAACGCTAGAATCCGTAAGAATCTGCGTCATAGAAATATGATAAAATATAGTCTATTCTCATATAAAAGTATGAGTTGGTTAATTTGGAGAAAAATATTGAGTGAAAAATTAGAGAAAGATAAAATAAATTTAGAAATACTTAAAAGAGGATATCTACTAATTGATTTTAAAGTTGGAGGATATTTAGACGATATATGTTTTATGGATAAGAATGGATATAAATATTCAATAAAATGGGAAAATTTTAAAAGTAGCAAGAATTTTAAACAAATTACATATTCGAATCCATATTCTGTAGAGAATGCAAAATTATATTTAAAACTAAATAATATTCCAATTGAACTGATTTCTGATAATATAGAATTAGTTACTTTGTCGATTTTATTTAAAATGGAATGCGGTCATACAGAATCAATTACATGGAATGGTATGAAAAGACGAAAACGTTACGTATGTTGGGAATGTTATAACAAAAATATAAAAGGTAAAGATAGAAAAACTACTGATAATGATGTAATAGATACTTTTGAATTAAATGGATCTCATATATTAGACATAAAGGAATTTAAAAATCAGTTTTCTTCAATTACTGTTTTTGATGATAATGGATATTATGGTAAATCAAGATATGTGGATGCGGTTCATAATAAAAAATTTAATAAATTCCTTAAAATGAATCCGTATACTATAAGAAATATAAATCACTATTTAGATATTAATGGCATAAATCTAAAATTGTTGAGTAATGAATATAAAAATTGTGATGAAAGTTTATTATGGGAATGTAGTTGTGGAAATAAATTTTATAAAAAATGGGATTATATCAGAAGTGGAAGAGAAAGACACTGTGATTTTTGCATGTCGAAGTCAAATATTGAAGATTGTGTTGCAAAATTTTTAACAAAAAATGTTATTGATTTTGAAAGAGAATATAAGTTTGAAGATTGTAGAGACAAGAATAGACTTCCATTTGATTTTTATCTTCCTAAATATAATACTTGTATAGAAATAGATGGAGAACAACA
>Ga0302271_10001445_pt1 | contig 22766 bp, 12 predicted proteins | sample III_Bog_N1_1_FD_198767 | JGI IMG/M metagenome (GOLD analysis project Ga0302271, IMG submission 198767) | Peat permafrost microbial communities from Stordalen Mire near Abisko, Sweden - III_Bog_N1_1 | ecosystem: Environmental > Terrestrial > Soil > Wetlands > Peat | place: Sweden: Abisko... | reverse complement strand
CATGCGAACATTCTACGCAATATTCCCGACATTCAACTTGTTCTACGCTACACCAACTGCCAATATACCAACTTTTTTAAGCCAAATCAACAGCGTCCTTGATTTGAAGGAATTCACTGACTTCAACTAGTTCTTAGAAGAAGTCATAGAAAGCCTAGGGAATTTCATAGTCATCCAATACTAAAACAAGTTTGATTTCATCAGGAATTTGCAATTTGTGATTATGATCTACTAGCTAATCATTATGTCGCTGGTTTTTCTTGCTGGATGGGCGAAATTCGCTTCTCATTTGAACAAACAGTTCGCTAATACTTAGCAGCAGCTAAGAGTACTAAACATTAATGCTCTAGTTGAGAATAGCTATGTCATAGCATACTTCAAGAAGCATCACAGAAGTTGATAACAAATAACTGTTATTTAAATTATTTCTAAACTAGTATTCTATTGCATACAATGTGTAAAGCTATGTATTTAAGTAAAAAATATTGTATCACGATGGAATGCTTTGATTTCACTTCAAGAGAAACAATCAATCGTTCAAAAGATTTGAGAAAAACATCTCTTAAGTCATATCATTCTTGAAGGCTCGAAATAGAGATTGTTATTCGTTTTAATGAAAAAATAATAAAATATCTTCGATTATTTATTTTAGTCTGATATTCTGATGAAAAAATGATTTTCTTTACATATTAACCAATAAAAGTAACTCTAATGAGATATTCACATACTGTTTGCTTTTGCCTTAGTGTTTTCAGAAACAATGAAACCCGCAAGATAATTAATTCCTTTCTATCAATAAAAAGAGGTTATTACTGAGAAGTCATAAACTTTTATTAAAGAGGCAATTAATTGAAATTTTTGTAATTTGATATGTAATCACTTGAAATGATAACTGTAAACGATTACATCTTATCAATTATTTCCTGCGTTTACATTACAATACCGATATTTAGTCATCCCGCTACAATAAAAATGATTGTTTTATTGTAGATTTTATTACACTATGTTCTCCTTTCTAATCTGAATAGTAAACATTTTCTCAAAATTACTACTGTTTTAAATCCTTTATTAATCAAAGTATGAAGAAGTTTATTAAACAGTAATTAAAGAACTAAATGGAGATGGTTATTGAGTACATTACTGGGAATTTAATCAATTATCTGTAAACCTAATTAATTCAAAAATATAAGCTGTTTTAGTGTGCCAACTGATCGAGAAAAAAAGAAGAAAGCTATCACAATCTTCATAGATATTTGAATTATTATCTTGCCTGTGTATTCTTTTATTAAATCAAATTTCCCTCATACTTGAGAAACAGAATAATAGATAAAAACCTTATTCAACTGTTCTATTTTTTATTTGGCATATGAATAAAAAGTATTCTTTCATGCTCGTTCTCTTGCTTGTTGCATGGCTAATCAATGACAGCACTTGTCTGAATACCAAAAGTTACTCAGTAGAAACAAATGATGTTCTGATTTACATCTATACTCCATCTGTCAGTGCACAGTCCACGAAATAAATTGACACAAATTTTAGCTCAACATTTTAAAGAATTCCTTAGGTTCTTGTCTCACTTATTCGAATGGACATGGGATTATAAGGTGTCACTAACATTAACTTTGATGTTAACCTAGGGTCAGTAACTAAAACGTAGTTTTCTCTCATCGGATCTAAGAAGAATGATGCAAAAATATATGGACTTTCAGTGAAATATCTAGCAATTGATAATGACGATACCTATGTAAAATCAGACAAACTAAATTTTTCTACTTCTATTTATTCCATTACATCCACTGAAGTGAGGGCAAAAACAGCACCAATTCCCTATTCTAGATAGAACATTGATGCAGCAAGATGGGTAAGAAAAATTACTGCTTTTTTCATTGGGTTTAGCGTAACCCCAGAGAATCCAGTCAGTTCAGTATACACATTCAGCATGCGAATCGAAGTTCAATACTCAACGAATTATTTCGAATTGATATTCATCTCTTCAGATTTGAATACGAATAATGTCATTGATAGAATTACATACAACTATATAGAATTCTACTAAGATATTATCACAGACTACTATCAATTGCAAGTGATTTAAGAACGGAACTTCGCTTTGTTTCCTTCAGCGGATCCTTTTGTATCTGGAAGTAATACAAGATACCATCCAATTCCTCCAGAAATTGTAGGTATTGATAGGATTGAGGGTATTTTCTTTGGAATGCACTCTGCAATCATTCCTGGTCCTTTTATTCGAATCGAAGAGATATTGCCTGTTTATACAAGTGGATCTACTCCAACTTTTTCTTTCAGCTATTCAACGTGGGATTACAATGTAGTAAATTCAGTAACTTCAGATATTTTAGTAGTTACTTAAAAAGATTGTGCTAGCAGTTCTTCGCCAATCTACTCAGATTCGCAGCGACTTTGCTTAAGTAGTTGCGCTCAAAATTAGTTTCTAATTTCTGAAACAGATTACCTTGGAAGGACTCGATCCATATGTTTGGACTGCTACTTTGCATGTGGCTCTTGCACTGGAGCTGCATAAAATGAATGTTTAAGCTGTGTGAGTAGTTAGTATATTTTTTAAGTTACCCAAAAGGAATGCATTCTAGACACAACTCCACCACCCATAGTCAATCCCTCCCCAAAAGCACCTACCAAATCAACTACCGAAACAATCAAAGGATATATTAGCACAGTGAGCACTACAGCTTAAGGTCTTTCATTTACGCTCGCTCTAACTTCTGGGTTTATCAAGTCAAGTACATCATTTTTGTCAGCTGCTTTGACGATTTAGAAAATATTCTACCTTTAACTGATCAATTCTGATATCCCTGACTTCCTCTTCGAATTCATAAACTCTTTTGCAAGTAAACAATAAGCTTTCAAAGATTTCTTAATAAGTTTGAAATTATTTTTTGATTTTTAGAAAAAGGAATAACTGTGAAGTTTGATTATTTTGATTTGATCTCTCGCGTTTTTGGAGATAAAGATAACTCAACTATCGGGTACAAATTATCTAAAATCCACTTTCCAGCAAGTATCCTTCAGAACTGTGGAGGTGGGCTGGTAATAACAGCGATCATATTCATAGTTTAGGCTTGTTTTTCCAAGTTAATCAACACGAAATTCAAGAATTTCGTTCTGTTGATTTACGAGAAATTGCTGGTAAATTATTTTTTTCAGGTAATTTAGGTAATGGTATTAGTCTGCTATCTTGGATTTGCAATCTAAATCTGTGCATTTTTTATCTCAGACTATGTACCTGTATCCATTGCGAGTTATTTCGTAACAGGTGTTTGCATGGCCTTTCCGATTGGAATAATTCTTTTTGAGTTCAACACAATTCGCAGGTAGGTTTACTGGCTAGGAATAGATCATAAATCACTTATGGGTTTGATTGAAAATGCAATTTCTATGAACTGCATCAAAGATCGATTGGCTTCTCATGGTTACATACTGATATACACAGTTATCGAGACCATCTTATTTCCTACTATCACAATATTTTCAAGATCTAAGTTTGCACCTGCAATCACAGGTATGCTATTGCTTCAAATCATGGAGTTCTCCATAACAATGCGGCTACGTCCTTTTTAATCCAAGGTAGACAATTTTTCGTATTGTTTCGAATAATTTACTTGGATTGTGACTTTCTCAGTGTTTCTCGTTCTTACCGTTTTGATTTCGTATCAGCCCTCAAATGAAAGCGATTCTAAGTTAATTATTGTGCTGTCTTTCGCTATTACATGTTTGCTATTTGTAATAATTCTCATATCTCCGATCTCTTAACTGTATTTACTTCTTGGTTATCTTAGAAATTTAATAATTGAAAGAAGGAAAAAAGACCATATTCTGAAGATATCTAACGAAAAGTTAACTCCCAAGCCAACCCAAATCCTAATGAGATTCAAACAATAATAAGAATCTCATTTAAATACAAGTAATGTATCTAACGAATTACTCAAACCAAAGATGCATTAAGTCTGAATGTCAGTCTATTCATCATAACAAATTTCTTCATTCCCTTACATTTATTCTATTCATTAAAATTTTCTTTTTTTTTTAATTAATAAGAACTAAAAATTTGCTATTATTAATTAAAATTTGCTTGTGTGTGTGGTATTTAAACCCAAATTAATAATTATTTTTCTTTTAATGTTATCAACAATAACAACAACAGTTGTGTTTAACAAAGAATTCTGCCTGATTAAAATAAACATTGTTTTCAATAACAATCTTCTAAAATGATTAAATTAGTAGTTCATAGATCGTATGTCTTATCCCAATATCTGTTGAGCTAATTTTTAACCATCCACGCTATCCCAGAAGCAAGTGGACCCTATTGATGTAAATAATCAAGATTTAATTCACTATCATTAGAGTGTTACTTTGTCAAAACTAAGCCAATAATAGACTATGTAAATTTTCTTGTCATTTTATGGATTACCTTAATGAGATTCATACTAATTCCTTTATAGAATGCTATGCGAATGCCTTCTTTTTTAATGTAATGTTACATTAGCTCTTTGTAGTTCCTAAATCAGCATACAAATAATAAATAAGTTATGCCTTTTTTATTTGTTCATATCTGTGTCAAAGTAGTTTTTCGTGTGAATTACATGTGATGTGATTGTTCCTTGTTTGCTACAAGCAGACTCTATGCTTATTTCTTCTTCTTCATGATATCAAAAGGGTACGCAACTGTGAACAGAATTTCAAAACAAAGAACAATATTTTGAAGTTCTGCTTTTTACTTTATTTTTTTACTTATTTAAGAGATGGTAGCCCCAATGGCTCCTGCTGTAAAATCTATGTACCATTTGTTAACATGCTCTGAATGATATTATTTCATGTACTATTTTATGCTCGTGACTAAATAGAAATCACAGCCATGGTAAAATATCACTCCCTAATCGTAAACAACATCGAATAATAAAATAACAGATGAAAAAATGAGGATAAAAGAAATTATTAGCAAATGTTGATTTTTCTTCATTTTAGAACTCTTTTAGTTATGTAATTGTTACTATGATTCCAAGAGTTATTCCGCTGTAGAAGCTTTTGATGCCTTCTTTACTGTAGATTGTCTGGATTGTATGACCTATCCCTTTGTAGCTGAAATTATCTCTTTCCATAGCCATTCGAGTTCTAATTGGTCAAATTGGTTTTGTTATGTAAATAACTCTCAAATATCATTCGAATTACCGCAAGAACTCAAAAGGGTAGCAGATACTTTGTCCAATAACTCCTGAAACAGCTCCTATGCTGAATAGAAATAGTCTCTTGGTTCCTTTTTTATCGCTTGGAAAGGGATTGTAATATGTCTAGGATGCAAAAGGATAATCATTAAGGAGTTGATAGAGTAGGGAGTGTTTAATAGAAGAAAAATAAACACAACAATCTTCGAATATTGATAAAAAATGATTGATTTTACTTTTCGAAGATAGTCAAACACTGAAAAGTTCTAGAGAAATAGGAGAAACAAAAAATAATAATCAGATTCAAAGGATATGCATGTGAGAGAAAGAAAGGGTTGAATATTTTGCATGCATAAATCTAAAAACAGAATCATAAAGAAGTAGTCTATTAGTATTACAACTCCCGCTAAGGGAAAGATTCTTAAGATGGTAGCAGAGTTGCCTCTCCATAAATTAGTGATACCATGAGTTTTTACCAAATATCTTGTCTCTTTCATTATCTCTTTGTATGAGAATCGTCTATCACGTGTCTAGATCATTGATTCAAAATAAACAGATAATATTTAAGAAAAGTTGCTAAAAGAGAGTGCCTATTTAAATATGAAAAATCATAATACTAAAACAAAAAAATCCATTGAATTTTGTGCTGACGACGAAAATGAGCTTGACTCTTTCAAAAGGAGCAATCACTGTCTTCGCGCATACACCAGCTATCCCACCTGTGAAAGAGAAATCACCCAAGGAGATTTTAGCACTTTGAGACATCATTATCAATTGATTGTAGTACCCGAAACAAGACTCTTCAAGATTTGGCTTTGCTGTGTATCGTTGCTGATAGAATTTTATCGTGAAATATTCTACTGTGCTGTGAGATCTGAAGTTTGTTTGGAAATCATCTTAGAAGGACTAGAAAGAGGTGGTGTTGCGGTGGTAATCATTTGCTGGCTGAATTACTTTTTGTTGTTGTGGAGTGCTTTAAAATTAACTAAATGTATCAAAAGTTTTAATTACTGGGATAGTGCTACTAATTAAGATTCAAGATGATGAATTATCGCTTTAGCCAAGAGGTATTAAGAGAGATAGACTGAATATTTTTTTGAAGGTGGGAATTATTAAAATCTATGTGTTAATCTTCTAAGGGAAGAAAGACTTCTACGAATAATGGATAGGAGGATTAAACGAGAGGATGAGGTGATTATTGATTAAAAATGGGGTTGAATAAGGGAAAAAAACAAAACAGAATACCCTAAACGAAGATAACTCTTCTGATATGGATTAAAATATTTTCACTTTAATGTATGTTGGTCTTTCACTAAGGAGATCAACTATTGGTTTTTTTAAAAATAATGTGTAAAAATTAGATAAATAAATAAGTTGACAGATAATATATTATTGTCGATTACAATTCACAAGATAATTTTGCCTTTTTAAAACACATAAAAAAATAAATATATTATTAGTACGATTATTGTCGGGAAAGATAATAGCAAATATTTTATGATTTGTTAGATATTAAAACATTATTCATGTAGTATCAGTTCTCTTGTATTTTTGAATTTTTCAATTACAATAGAGAGTGACTAGCCTTCTACATTTTTTAATGATCCTTCTCTTGTATTTATTTGGTTTTAATTAAATGAAAAGTGTTCGGAGGTTATGAAGCTGCATTATAATAAGAGCTAATGTATCAGCACCTAAAACATCGATTTAATTTGAAAAAAGTTGTAGACTAAGATGAGTTATATTATTAGAAAGCAGTTCGATTGTCCTTGCTAATTGAAATGATCCTTCTTTTTATATTTTATTAAACCTAAAATCTAAACTGAGTTCACTCAGTTTCTCAAGGTTAGTAAGACTCTTTTAGAGGATTTGAATATGTGAATCTTAAATTCCGCATCCTCCCATTTCTAAGTTGAGCACCTCAAGATTAATTAATTTCTCTAGCATAGTAAATACATATTGTACACCATTATCCTCATTGATATTCTGTCCATTTCGAAAAGTCAAATGTGTTAAGTTTACAAGGTTTGAAATCGCTAAAGAAACCAACTCCATTCCTTTAGATTCAATAATATTCTAATTTAAAGACAGATCAAGGTCTTTCAGATTCACGAGTTTCGCTATTTCCGAAGACATACTCTTTGTTTCATTATTAATGTTATTTAAATTTAAACAAAGGATTAATCTCTAAACGCTAGATAACTCTGAAAGAAGTTTATCGAAATTAGCATATTTCTATAAATCAATTGATGTCTCCACTAAATTCAATTCAAGCGAATGAAGATGTGGAACCGTCTTTAGGCTTTAAAATAGCTACTGCACTCCAAAAACCTTAACTTTATTTCTTTTGAAAATGAGTTTCATTTCTCTCAGATTCACTAATGATGTTAAATCATATGGAATGTATTAGACTGCTTCACATTCAATTTCGTTTCGCAAAAGATTTAACTAAATCGATTGAAGGCTTGATTGTTTTGAAATCAATTGAAAAATCTAGTCCAATCCTTGCTTTGTAATGTAATTGAAGGAGAGATTTAAACCTAGAAATGTTAGTTAATTCAGTGTGGAAATACAAGACATCAACGAAGAAATCGAATTATCTTTAATATGATTATCTTGCAGTTTTAGTGATAAACTAACAAGATTAATAGTCTTTGATATCGCTGCTGCTAGAGATACTATTTAATCAGTGGATAAATAGTTTTCTCCTAAGGATAAGTCAATATTCTGAATCTTCTCTAATTTTTAAATCTCTTCAAAGAGATGCTGCACCTTCGCATAATGAAGGCTTTAAGTCAGTTCTAACGTTAAGACATTTAGTTAAATGAGCTGACCAATCGAGTTGGAAAGTAAAAGCATTTCAGGTTGTTTGATTACTATGTTTGAAAGATTAATGCTGAGAATTTAAATATTTGGAAAGCTTGTAAGAGTTGGCCAAAAATAGACTTCTTTCTCTGGTAAACCAAACAGAATCTTCACTTCGATATCTACAAATACAGTATTCTAGAGTTATTTAAAAATGACTGTGATTTATTCTTCTTCAGATTATTCAATGGTAGTTTTAGATAATTACAGTTTTAGTTTGAATATTTTGAGCAAGTATGTTGGATAATTTAATCTCAGTAACTCTTACACATGCAGCCGTTTTGTTGGATATAACAAGTACATTTGCTAAGGAAACTTCAATATGAATATTCTGTGCTTATGGTGTAAAAGAATGCAACGGATGAAGATGGAAGCTTGGCTTTTCTCTTGCAATTTGTGCTGATTTTTCTGAATATTTTTTTTCAAATTTTTTTATTTCTAATTCATCAAAAATCAATATTTTTTTGTTAAAGTCAATCAATTAATTGACCAACATACGCTTTTTGAAAGTATGCCTACAATCAATTATATTTTACATTTAAAGATAGATGATTCTCAAAATGTCATTGCAATTGAGATTTCTTTTCCTAAATTCATTGATTTAATTAAACTTTTTTTTGAAGAAGAAGAAGAAGAAGGTAAAAATAAGAAGGTCTTTTAAATAGATTCTGAATATGTTGTTAAAAGATTTTTTTATTCAACAACATGTACACCATTTCAGAGGTTGATTTATTCTCTGCTTTTGTCAAATTACACAGAGTGAATCTTCTAAATCAAACGAAACTATAATAAACCTTTAAGAAAACTAGCCTTTTGACATATTTAATTGATAATAACCTTGCTTGTTTCTGGAACTGTTTTCCTGAAATTTAAAATTTCAACCTTACAATATTCGAATTCGAGATCATTTAAAGAAATGACTTGGCTCCTCGTGAGTTTATTTCTCCTGACTAAAAATGTAATTTTTTGAGTTTAATCAGCTTAGAAATACCAACTGCAAGAGCTGATACTCCTAAAGTTTCAAAATTATTAGAAGAAACATTGAGAGTCATATTTTCTAGCTATGAGAGGTTGGATACCCCTAATGATAGCTGCTAGAAACCTCTCTCATCAATGCCATTCTTAGAAATATTCAATTTAAAAGTTTGAAGTGATTGCATTTTGTTAAGCTCAAGAGAAAGAGATTTAGCTCCTTAATTCCCAATTTTATTATCTGCAAGATTGAGATTTAAATATTCAAGAAATGGAAGTTGAGAAATACCAGACGAAATAAGTGTTGCTCCAACTTATGAGATTTAATTCTATTCAAGATTAAGAACTAATTTCTTTATTGTGTTGAGTTTATTTGAGATTATTTCTGAAAGATCCTTAGCCCCAGAGTCTTAGATTTACTGATAATTTAGCAAAACGTTAAAGCTATCATCTCTTTTCTGCTCAATTTTCTTAACGTATTTAAAGCTTAAGAGTTAGTTAAAACGAAGCAAGGCAAACACAAACACATCGATATTAGGAAGCTTGTTGTAAATAAACAGAAACTTTTAGTGATGAGTGTTATACTTCAAGCTAAATCTAAGGGTGATTTGTAAGTTTTTCAGATTACTTAGCTTAGAAATAGTATCAGATTGCTGTTCTGTTATTGTAATATCTGTAAAATTATCACAAAGATCTAAAGATAAGCTATTAAGATTCTTTAAATTAGAGAGCGAAACAAATAAATCTGTTAGTTCTTCTCCTTTTACCCTAACTGAGACAAATTGAAGATCTAGGATCTCAATGTTCAGCAAGGATTAAAATGATGTTGAAAGGTAGTTACTTCCAATTTTTCCAATTTAATTCTCACTGAGAAGAAGGACTAAAATTCTGAGATTAGGGAGACAAGAAATAGCCTATGAGAGAGCTTGAATTCCAAGATTAGTTATATTGTTTCGTTTAATGTTGAAATGGAGATTATTTATATTTTTCAACTAGCCAATTGCCTTTGAGAGGCCCTCGATCTCGCAATCTGTGATTTGATTGTTTTCTAAAATTATAGTTAAACTGGATATAATGTGAAGTTGACTCATCTGATTAAAGATCAAATCGACATTATGATATTTGGTTGAATTGTAGTTTGAAAAATTTGAAAGATCAACAAATAGATATTGTAGATGGGCTAATTATGATAAAGAGGTGGATAAAAAGTGAGCGCCTGAGTTGGTAATGAGATTATCTTGGAAATGTAAAGAAAGGTTCAGAAGATTTGGGAGTTTTTAAAGTAAGTACTAAAAATGATGGATATGTTTATCTGAAAATGATGCTTTGTTAAAGAGGCAATTCAAACTATCGAATCCCTGGAATTAAATCTCTTGAGATAGCTACGGCAATGAAGTCGCTTGCTTGATGTCTAGTATTGTTGAAATTCGTTTTTCGTGTGTCAGAGTAGTTGAATCTTCAGGTAGACTATTTTTTTCATCTGATTGAAGAGACATATTTGAGAAATAATTATTTTTCTGTTATTTTTGATTTGATTATTATTTATTTGCTTTTTTTTTTTGAGTAAAAACAATTGATTGATAAGCAATCTGAAAATTAAACTAACTAATTGTTTCTGAAAATCGAACTAACTAATTTGAAATAAAATGAGTGCAGTCTTTGATAATATTGCAAGTAAAACTAAAAAATGCAGCTTTAGCCTTCAGACAATAGCGAAGTATCTATCCTTGATGGCAATCTAGTTAGTGGAAGGAATATTATTATTCCAGCTACAAAGTAAACGGGTCTTTCACGCTAATACTCAGAGCTAAGACGAATGGAATGGCAGAGATGGCTCTGAAATTACTTGAATGTACTGATCATACAGAATGCTAAATAGAAGCAATGGAGATGGGAGAAGGCTATGAGTAAATAACTTCCTTTTAGTGACTTCTTATGGCTGCTTAAAAATATTTCTTCCTCCTGAAATGAATGAAAATGTTAAATAGGACGAAAGTGGGAGTTCAAATTTTGATGGGAAGGTCTATTTTAAAATTTAAAAAGGAAATTTGCCAAGGAAAAAAAGAAGGGATCAATTAACTGTATCATAAAGGGCAAGGATTCTCCAACTAAAAGCTTTAAGGAATTGTTAGCAAACCAAATGCTTAATATTTTGAATCTGCTGCATTAAAGAAAAAGATTCCACTGAAATTCCACAACACAACACCATCCGATTCTCTTAAATCTGTTCAATCTTCACTGCAACTTTCATGCTTCTAGCACTGAATTTAATTAAATTGACTCAACAAAAATATTTAAAACCCACCAGGACGATCAAAGCACTTTAGTTTGCCAGATTCAAGGCTTTTTGTTGAGTAAATCAAAGGAAAATACTAAATAATCTAGCTCAATGTTACTGTTGCTTCTTTAGAAACAAGAAGAAACTAAGAAAAAACTTGATTTTAAGTTGCTTTAGCTAAGTCTACTTTCTCTGTCTCTCGATTCTTATGTAAAGGATAATGCTTAATTGCCTCCTAAGCTTAGTAGTCAGATAACACAAACTTTATAACATCACCGGCTAATTTAATCCAAGAGATAATGGAAACCCTAGCTAACAAAAGATTTACTCAAACATCATACTAGAGTGGATATATTATTGAGGAGAACATAACTTCTTAGGAATTGGAGTTAGAAGAGTAATCTTTGGAGTAAAAAATCTGAAAGAAAAATAGGAAATATACTCTCAAACTATCTCTGATCTCCAAGAAATCAGAGATGATTAGAAAAATCGATAATACGATGACCCACAAGGCTCTTTACTTTGAAATTCTATTAGTGGAAGTTCTTCAAAGACGCTAATCCAATGAAATCGTAGTCTACTGGCTGGAGAGACAGAATTATTCATTATCCATCACCTTGAAGTTCTTAGAATTAATAGAGAATATTCAGATGAATAAAAGCAACTTTTAACCCTAAGAAATCTTCAATTCAGCCAGTTTCTTTTACGAAAATGAAATTCTCCACAGAAACATTACCCAAACAACTTTCTAATCCCAGAAAAACAATTCAGGAGAAGGAGTTGACCCGTTAGACAACTTCAGTCATGCAATTCAATAATTGGAGAGAATCCTCAAATTTAGAAAATCAACCACTTGAATGGGAATGCAAGTCATCTTTGAATTAACTTGCTCAAAAGCATAAGAGGAAACTTCCCTTGCATTCTTCGTTGAAGAGATGGGAAAATCCAGATCTTTCGACCCAATTCAATGATGGCTCACAGCTTATCTATGCCTCTCTCTTATTTAGAATATCTTGTCTGTTCAGAGAAACAACTCACTAGAAAAATAATCTCATTTCCTAGAGGATTTACTAAAAAATGTTTGGCCTAAGGACCATTCGATAGACATAATAACAAATTTTTATAGAATTACTAATCAGTTCCTTGGATTTTTATCACAATAAAGAAAATCTCTAAGAAATTTGACAGAGAAGTGGTTTAATCTTAGAAGGATAATTAATTAATTTCTTAGAGATCGGATAAGAATACTGTTCAATAGCAAATGATGTAAATCAATGAAGACTACAAGGGATTAAAATTTTTCTTTTAAACCAATGAGATTTGATAGTCTTTCCAGTGTTTTCTTTAATCTGGGTTAAATCTCTTTTAAATTTAATCAGAAATCTCCTTCATCTATAAAAAATTATTAATTAATTAATATTAAATTGTTTTTTTTTTTTGGGCGAATAAAAATATTTGCTATCCCCCCCCCCCCCCCCCCCAATCTAGATTCATCAATCTACAGACTGTGCCATTCTAATTAGCAACTAAATTGGAATCTTTGGAGCATAATCACTATTATCTCCCTTAGCTAATCTCCTCAATCTATCAAGCTAAGCAGATAACATAGATTGTGCTCCAAAGTTTCCAGTTGAGCTGCAGGCATGATTTATGGCAGACCGAAATCAATAATAAAAATAAATTAAATAGAAAGGAGTAAAATGAAATCTCTGCTGGCTCCTTTAACGAATCTCCTCAATTTACCAAACCTAAATCAAAATCTAGAAGAAAACTCAATTGGAAAGACAAGATCTAAATATCTGTTAGCTAAAATAATATCCTTAATCAAAAGAACATTTTTTAAAATTGACAGAGAATTAAATTGGAGTCTGTGGAACAGGATCTCTTTTATCTATCCTCAGCAATCACCCACTGACAATATCTCAAAATTCTCACTCGGTTAACGCTTTTCAATAATATCAGTGAGATTATAGAGTTTATTCTCTTTTTTTATTCTCTCTCTAACAAAATCAGCCTTTTTTGATTATTCTCAATCTTATTGTGGACTTCAAAACTAAAATAATAATACAGTTATGCAATAGCTATTTCAAAATTTAAAGTTCTAAAATATTACTGTTTTAATATGGTTCTGTTGTAAATGTTCTGTTATTTGAAACAAAATCCTCAATTAAGTGGTTAAAATCCTATTTGTGTGTCTTTCTTATCGTTTTGAAGCTTTCAAAAAGAAAACATCTTTTTTATTACCACTTAAAAATCAAATTCAAGCTGGAATGCCTGACTGAGTTTTGACATTGAGTTGTCAGAAATAATCAGCTTTTGTTTCAAAGAAATAATCCAAAATTGTTTCTTTTTATCAACAAAGTAAAAAGAAAAAGCACACACTTAAACTTCATTTCATTTTTCGATGGTAAATTCATATTTCATATCAAACTCATTCCAAAATCAGTTTATTAAAAAGAACCAAACTCATTGAAAAATGCATTCATGAGCATGATCTCAAATTGCAACAATAAAAGAAATAATATTATTATTTCCTTAAAATTTTCTTTTCATTGAGAAAAATATGCACACGAAATATGACAAATATCACTCTTATTCTCTTTGCTTGTCTCTTTGAAGAATTTAAACCAGCTTAGCTTCAAAAATCACAAATGCCTCGATAGCTTTCTATTTCTTTTCTTCTTCTGAATTAATGCATTCTACGAGCTTGTGTGAGTACATTGATAGAATCTAAATTTCTCTCAGGGTTAACGGATTCGTTAAAACTAAGTCTTCTCTTGCGTGAATTACTCCCTAATTTTCATATTCAAGACAATTATTATGGGTTTTCTTAAGGATCCTTATCAACTGTAAGACTTGAACTTAAACATTGATATCATTAAGATCCTTGCGAAACTCTTCTTCTAATCTTTTTGTTGTAGAAATGAGCAGTTGAATTTCAAAGCAGCATTGGGTGTTTGATGTACCAGAATAAGAAATTAAATTGCAAGAGTGATCAATTGTTAGGAACTCCAATCCTGTATTTATTTCATAAGCAAAAGAGAAGTATTACAGTTAAGCTAGATGATGACTAGCTAGGAGATTTAAAATCAAGAGATAAGTGATCTTATCATAGCAAGGTGTCATGTAATTCTCCTCTAGAGTAATAAGTTTCAATTGAATTCCACATTCAGAGAATAGCTGGTTAATGAATTAATGAAACAGAATCATCTACGAAAACAATTACTAGTCACTAGTGTTTTTCATTGAATTGCTAATGAGGATGTTCAAGGATTTTTGAATTAGAGTTGAAAAGGTCTTGCACCTGCTGAGATCATAGCTGACTTCTGCAGGACTTGATTCTTTCTCCTAGAAAAAACTACTGTAAAAAGGGCCTCTTTCTAGGGAAAAACAAAACTATTGAAGATTCACTACAGTCATTTGAATCCTCTTGAGTTCCTTAATATGTATGAGCATCTACTCAATTTCGTTATTATTAACGTTAAAGCACAGTAGAAGTATCTTATTTGAGACTTCAATCAGTCTGGAGAAGCAAAGATCGGTGCTGGGATTTTCCCATATTTATTTATCATCACTAAGCATTGATAAATCAAATTAAGGGAAAATCTCTACTTCATCACCGATATCTTTGAGTTTTCTGAGGATCTCTTCGAATTTGTAATCATTAAGGAACTACAATTCAACAGCCTTAACATATTTTCCTAAATATCCTCTCAATCTATAGTATTGTAAGGCATAAATTGGATTATGTGTAATATTACTATTATGATCTTCATCTGTTTTTTGCGTAAGAATACATTGAAATAATGAGATAAACACAATACAAAAGAGTATTATTCTTTGCATTCTCTTTTTAAAGTTGAATAATCTCTTTACTTTTTTTTGATTTTTATTAATTACATTATTTTGTTTCAACTCAAGAATTAATTGTAGTTAGTCCTTGTAATTGCTATCTAGAACGTTTTATTTAAATAATATGTAACAATTCAAAAAATATCTTTGAAAAATGAGATATTTAAGGCACTCACAGTAATATTAGTCAAAAATATTTCTTAATACCCATTCTCAAAGAGATAAAAGAAGACCATCTTAGTAAATGAAAGGATTTTTTGAAGGTCAAATCAATTCTTTCATTCTATCTTAATTGATTGGTAACAAAAAGAGCTGAGTAGCTTATGTTGAAATTTCCAAATAAGATTTAACTTCATTGTAAGGACTCCATCAGAAATGATGTCAAAGTGATTAAAACCAAAATAGACCATCATCACTACAACTCATTTTTTTAACATTATTCATTATTTTAAACTGTTTATGTAATAGTTTTAATTTTAGAGATAACTTTTCTTTTATGCATTTTTTTCAATTTAGCCATGTTGCTATGTTGTTTACAGGTGTTTAACCAAGGAAAGGCAAAGAAATCATAATAGTCTTAATAATTTTGTTAACTAGAGGTTCTAGTTCAAATGAGGTTCAATTTGAGAGATTTGAATGATGGACTGAGATAGTTTCTAATAAAGAAACATTAATAGTCTATTCAGTTACACTATTTAAATGTACACTTCAATATTCCCTAATGAATACATATTTAAATTCATATTGATCTTAAGCTTCTTTTGTATGAAGAATAATTAATTACACTTCCATTCAATCTTTAGATTCTAGTTATTTATTTTCCCCCGTCAATTGTAAAGATAAAGTTCTCAATTAAAATTCTTTCCTAAAATGTATGAGAGAAATGGTGATTATTTTGAATGAAACAACTTCAGTTATAAAACATACAGATGGTAATAAAAAAGGAACTGTTGAATCTGAATGATCATTGTGTTGATTACTAGACATTTTAAAAATGTTTTAATACACTTTTATCTTTAATTTGTTTTTAATAAAAATACTGTTTATCCTTAAATAATCTTAAGCTATGTCCATATCAACAAATATGCATATTTATTTGCTGAAATGATCAAAAACGGCATTAAATAATACTTTATTTTCTGAATATTGTTACTCAATTTTTGTCAGACCACTTATCAACCTATTGTAATATTGAGATTCCGTTTGACTTACTTCACATCAAACTGTCAAACTAGCCTGAAACTATCACATCAGTCAGTATTATCCGATTATTCTCATATCCAATGTCTATTAAGAGTTAAAAATAGCAACCTTCTCTAATTTCTGTCTTTTTATCAAGTTCTACCACGTTGTTGTAGTCAGGGAAATCTGCTACTTAAATAGTTCGGCTTGCGAGATGAACTCTCATCTTTACTTCCTTATTTAAGTTCTTAACATTTAGTCCTGAGTTCAGAGATTTGCCTTTTATCATCTTATTGATCATGCAATTTGAATTGTATTCATTGTATCGAAGAAATTGGCGCTATCTGCTTCATTAACTAATCCTATTCTGAAAAAAGGAAGAGTTTCTGTTGATTTTTGATGAAAGCAAAATCTAAAGAAATAATATGAGTTATTATCTAGTGCGTTCTGCGAATAAACGGTACAGACGCATCCATTATCATTAATGCATTCTGCATTAATTTGATAGTTCTCTTTTATTGAGATACGTATTCTAGAAGCAGAAGCATTTTAATTGCTAGGAACTAATACGAATTCTTTTAGTATTGAGTGAGAAGGAGTCAAGGAAATAATCGTTGAAGGAAAGATTTAGTTGTTTTTAGTGAGTTAGCGCATTATTTCTGAGGGTTCAGTTGCTAATTTCGTTGAGAATGTTTGCTGAGTTGCTTTGAAAGCTAATCATAGAAAGCAAGTTATTTGTATTTGTTTCAGCGCTCTTGAATTTTTCAACAATTAAATCATGGAGTAGGCTTTCTTACTTGGTTTTGGACTCCTCTAGGGCACGTGCCTCTCTCAATGTTTCTATTTCGCATAAAGATTAATAAATGTTTAGGACTTATCTTCGTTTATAAGCAAGCTACTAAATAGCAATTATTAAATCCTTCTTGAGTTTATCCATCATTTTGTCAAAAGAATGCTTCAAATCTTAGATTTAATGCTCAATTTATTGGATTTCCTAATCAATAGAAAAATACTGGATGTATTCTAGATGCTCATATATTTAAGAATTGCTGAGAGGAAGGTAATAATTGAGAATTGTATCTTAGTTGTCAGCTAACTAGAAAACACTCTTGAGATCAAGTGCAGATAAGATTGGTACATTTCCCTTGAGGACACACTTGATGCAAGCCCTGTGTTTAGTGGTGTTGGGAGAAATGTGTAGAATCTCGCTTGGATTATCTGGATGTAAAGGTCATTTGACTTAAAGAACCTTTTCGAAAGAAGCACTTATATTTAAATTGCTGATTTTAGTACTTATTTATTGAACTACTCTGATTAGACGATATAATAGATTCAAATGTTTTTGAAAGAATATCTTATTTATGTCACTCGATTGCGCAAACTTTCTTTATTCCCCGAGAGAAATCAAGATTTCAACAGTCATAATAATCTTTTTTATTGTTACTTGATTATTTTGTAGTATTTAATATTCATTCCACGAATGCATACTTAGCTATTTTTGTAATATCGTGTTCGTTTTTCAAAAAACAATTAACTTACTTACAGGTTCTTTTGATAATATTTTATCCAAAAAAAATGAATGTGTTTATTAATGCTTATTATGGATTCAAAAATTCATTCATTAATAATAACTAATTTTATAAAAATTATTAAAATAGCAGATATTATTTTGTTTGTAGATTTATCTGATAATTTCATCTTGTGGATCTCTAAAAATATGGATGATTTTAGATCAATATTTTAAAAAAATTTCTTAATTATTAAATCAAAATATGTTGGAGGACCACTTAATAAAATAATAATAAAAAGATTACTTCAAAAGTCGACACAAACAAGCCTTTTACAATTTTTATAAAGGTTTAATCTCGTAGCTGTAAAACTTGAAATTTTAAGTACCTGCAAGTTATCTAGTTTTAAACTGTTTAGTGCTAACTTCTTTGTTCTATTCAAACTAAGTTCAATCTGAAGAAAAGTAAGATTAGGAAGGGCATTTATTGAAGTTGTGAGAGTCAGTGCCCCATAGTCTTGTATTTTATTATTTATTAAAATCAAGTGTAAAATTTAAAGGTTTTGAAGTCTAGAAATACTAATTGAAAGTGAATTTATTTCTTCATCTCCAATCCTACAACCAATCAAAGAAAAAGAAAGAACCTCAAGTTTATCTAATTTATTAATGCAATTTGCGAGATGCCATGAACAGTTTTGATCTATGAGGTTTCCACAAAACCTAAGATAAAGTTCAGTTAAATTAGAAAGCTTTGAGAGTCCAGAAGAAAGCACTTGCATTTCTTCTGTTTTAATTGAACAGTTATTTAGCTAAAGGTCAAGGCTTTTTAAATTCACTAGCTTCGATAAACCTACAGCAAGCTGGTTTGTTTCATTGTCAATTGCATTTTCATCAAGGTTTAACACCAACGTTTAAACAGTCTACAACCTTGACAGATACTTTTCAAGATCCTTCAATTTATTTGCATTAATTAAAGAATTATTCATATTCAACTCAATTGATTGAATGTCAGGTAAAGTAGATAGACTTTCAAAGATAAGTTCCATGCCTGAATAATTCAAATAATTCTAACTAAAATGGAGTTGTATTATTTAAAGACGAGTTAGCTATGAGAAATCATATGGAGGATATTTCTGATCTTCACAATCAATCTCATTAGAATTCAATAGAATAATTACAGTTTTAATAATAGACATCTTTGAAATAGCTTTGAAAATGTTGTCCATTCCTTATTTCTTTATTTTATTGTAATGGAGATCTAATTCAAGAAACCTGAGTTCTTTCAAGTAAGAAATACAAACCATTAAGTATTCGATCTAAGAATCATCCATTTCAATACTGTTTAAAAGCAACGTTAAAGAAGACAGCTTGTGAGCTTTGGAGATTTCCAATGAAAGAGACTTTAATGAACTTGGCTAAATACGGCTAAGTCCTAAAGAAAGCTCAAGACTCACTAAATTAACTAGCTTATCTATTCCAAAGGAGAAATATTCCCCTAGGACTAATTCTTAAATACTAGATCCTACATTCAGTCCGAGGTGCTCTAACTAAGTAAGCTGAGAAATTGAGTTAGAGAGCTCAGTGAGTTACTTATCTCCTATTTGGATGTCAGAAAGTTCGATATTTATCCTTTGAGTAGTTTTAAGTAGAGAGATACATTGAAAAATATAATTTTCATAGAGTTAAAAAAGTTTGTATGAAAAACAAAATATTATTTCTATCCTCTAGAGATTGAAGAACTGCTCAAAAATCTATTAAACTTATTGTTTTTTGAATGCTCTAAAATCATTGCTATTAACAAATAAAATAGTATTCTGAATTTAGTTTACTTCAGAAATATCGAAGCTCAAGAGCTATTAAACAGTTATTGATCTCAATGAGGAGTGTTATGATCTTGGATGGCTATTAGGATATTACTTCAAGATTTAATGACAAGGATTCATTTTATGGAGAAGAGTAGTATTTTGCTTTTGGGATCTTGAAGTTATTGCTTTTTCTCTAGCAGATTTAATAATATTCATGTAGGAACTATTTGTGATCTTAAAGCTTTAGCCTATTATAATTAATTAAGTTAATTAGAAGATAAGGAAGATAAAGAAGATAAACAAATTTCTTTTTTATTATCGAAAAAAGAAAAGTAAACTATTTCCCATAAATAATTGTTAATTAGGTATTCTTCTGTTTAGAAAAAATAATTAATAAAATGAGGTAATAATATTTACAAAATTTTCTGAATATTAAAAGAAACTATGCAGTAAGACTACTTGATAAAAGAATAATAAAGAAAATATGTTCTTCAAAAGTAGACACAAACAAGCCTTTTACAATTTTTATAAAGGTTTAACCTCCTGGCTGTAAAGCTTGAAAGCTTAAGAACCTGTAAGTTATCTAGTTTTAAATCGTTTAGTGCTAACTTCTTTGTACTATTCAAACTAAGTTCAATCTGAAGAAAAATAAGATTAGGAAGGGCATTTATTGAAGATGTGAGTGAATATGCGCCATAATCTTTTATTTTATTGTTTATTAAAACCAATTCTAAAATTTAAAGGTTTTGAAGTCTAGAAATACTAATTGAAAGTGTATTTATTTCTTCATCCCCAATCCCACAACCAATCAAAGAAAGAGAAAGAATCTCAAGCTTATCTAATTATAAAATGCCAGTTGCGAGATGTGATGAACACTTTTAATTCATAAAGTTATCACAAAACCTAAGATAAAGTTCCGTTAAATTAGAAAGCTTTGAGAGTCCAGAAGAAAGCACTTGCATTTCTTCTGTTTTAATTGAACAGTTATTTAGCTAAAGATCAAGGCTTTTTAAATTCACTAGCTTCGATAAACCTGCAGCAAGCTGGTTTGTTTCATTGTCAATTGCATTTTCATCAAGGTTTAACACCAACGTTTAAACAGTCTACAACCTTGACAAATACTTTTCAAAATCCTTCAATTTATTTGCATTAATTAAAGAATTATTAAAGTAGAAATGCTTTCAAATATTAGTTCCATACCTGAATAATTCAAATAATTCTAACTAACATGGAGTTTTATTTTTTAAAGACTTGCTAGTTATGAGAAATCATACGGAGGATATTTCAGATCTTCACAATCAATCTTATTAGAATTCAATAAAATAATTACAGTATTAATAATAGACATCTTTGAAATAGCATTGAAAATATTGTCCATTCCATATTTCGTTATTTTATTGTAATGAAGATCTAATATAAGAAACCTGAGTTCTTTTAAGTAAGAAATACAAGCCATTAAGTGTTCGATTTATGGATCATCTATGTAAATATTGTTTAAAAGCAACGTTAAAGAAGACAGCTTGCGAGCTTTGGAGATTTTCAATGAAACAGACTTGAATGAACTTGGCTAAATACTGCTAAGTCCTAAAGAAAGCTCAAGACTCACTAAATTAACTAGCTTATCTATTCCAAAGGAGAAATTTTCGTTGAGGACTGATTCTTAAATACTAGGTCCTACATTTAATAAGAGGTACTTTAACTATGTAAGCTGAGAAATTGAATTCGAGAGTTCAGTGAGTTATTCATCGCTTATTCGGATGCAAGAAAGATCTATTTTTATCCTTTGAGTAGTATTAAGTAGAGAGATGCATTGAAATAAAATTTTTTCATAGAGTAAACATTGTTTGTGTGAAAGAAGAAATATAATTGCTATTCTCTAAAGATTGAATAACTGCTCAAAAATCAAAATTACTTATTCTTTTTTGAATGCTCTGAAATAAATGTTATCAACAATCAAATTAGTATCCTGGATTTAGTGTACTTCAGAAATGTCTAAGCTTAAGAGCTTTTCGATATTTATTGATCTCAGTGAAGAGTGTTACGATCTTGGATGCTCATTTGGAAATAACTTCTAGATTTAATGACAAGGATTCATGTGGAGAAGAATGATACTGGAATTATATTTTACTTTAATAATCTTGAAGTAGTTGTTTTTTCTCTTGCGGATTTAATAATTTTCATGTGGGAACTATTTCTGAACTTTAAAGCCTTAGAATTTTAAGATTAATTAGGTATTTTAATTTGAAGATAAAGAAGAAAAAACAAATTTCCTTATGATTATTATCGAAAAAAAGAAAAAGAAATTTTTTTCCATAAATAAATCTGAATTAGGCAGTCTTCTGTAATAAAATGAGATTAATTTCAAAATGAAAATATTATGAAAAAATGATTAAACTCTAAAAAAGCCACGAAAAAAAAACAAAGAAAATCTAAAAATAATGTTTATTTTAAAAAAAAACAACTTATTATGACTTACTTAAATAAAGAAAAAATAAAAGAATATTTTTATCAATTTAGTTTTTTGGTTAACTTGTTGAAAAATCCTCCTTTTGTTTGCCTGAGTTCTTTTACTGGACCACATTCAACGATTGTCCCCTTTTCCATAACAACCACTCTATCAAATAAGTCAATGTTTTCTAAGCGATGAGTGATCACCAGCAGTGTCTTGTTTTGGGAAAACTTGAAAATTTGTTCATGTAAGAGTGCATCTGTCTAGGGATCCATGTTCGATGAAGCCTCGTCAAGGCATATGATATCAGTTTCTCGGAGTATTACACGAAGGAAATTCACAATCTGCTTCTCGCCATTCGATAGGTTTTCACCACCATTTTCAATCACAAAATCGAGGTTCTCTCCCTGTTGTGGAATATCTACACAAACAGAGCTTTTTTCATGCTTAATATCAGAGGGATGTGTTGGGCTTGGCGATTTAATGGTATTTCGAATGTGCAGATTAGTTTCATTTATTTTGGCTTAAACGACTGCTTTTGGGAGTGACTCTTCTGGATCGAGATTGTGCAGGAGAGTTTCGTTGTAGAGAAATCCAAATTGAGGGATAATAGACATCTGCTCGCGAAGCTGTCTCATAGAATAATGTGCGATATTTG